>Ga0208825_1001049_pt1 | contig 22819 bp, 45 predicted proteins | sample AD_UKC113_MetaG_FD_184450 | JGI IMG/M metagenome (GOLD analysis project Ga0208825, IMG submission 184450) | Active sludge microbial communities of municipal wastewater-treating anaerobic digesters from Hong Kong - AD_UKC113_MetaG (SPAdes)... | ecosystem: Engineered > Bioreactor > Anaerobic >...
CATTGTCTCCTTTCGCATTTCACTCATCCCCCGGCAAAATCTCTTCTACAGACGATTTTAGGGAAAATTCTTTCTTCCCCCTCACATCTACCTTCCCAACCCTAGATTTTTTCCTGCAAGCGTTGTAGGGATGATATGGGAAAAGTGGGCAGCCTTCTAATCCGCAGGACACCCTGCCATCCGCATAGTTCGCGGTGCATTCAGCACACTTTGCCAGGATAGCCTGTTTTGGTGTTAGAGGCTTCCCCTCCAGGTGACGCGCCAGATACGCGCTTCCTTTCCCAGTCATTTTGAATCACCTCCAGAACATGAATATGATACGTGCTCCCATGATCTAATTATTGGGACGCCAGGATACCATTCGCGAACAACGTTTTCCGCTTCTTCCTTCGTGTTGGCGGTTATCACCGCCTTCAATGCGTCGCCGTGCATGAAGTATTCTACCCAAAAAAGAGGCATTAATACAGCCTCCTTATGGCCACTATATGACTTTCTGGCTCATCGCGCCGCTGCTTTCTCATAGCTTCTACCATAGTGTCAGCGTGTATTATGCGGTAATTGTCTACCCCTTCCGTGAACGTTACGGTCAAAAAGAATAAAGACATTTTTATATCACATCCATCCTGCCCACATATCCAAGCACAAGCTGTAATGCCTTTGCCTTGCTGTCTTTATGCCTAACATCATGGCTTTTGTCTGCCCAATATTCTGCTTCGCGTGCATACCTATTCGCAATCTTCTTTATGCGGGTTTTGGCTTTCATCGTGTTTACCTCCATTTTCACTAATACACACTGCATCACGTTGCTATATATACTTTTTGGTTTACTCCTTCGGCCACGGTATGCCCAGTTCTTCGGATTTGTGGCGGTCCAAAACCGACACAAAAAGATGAGGGCTTTTTTGCACATGTTCAACAAGCACTTGATCGGCAGATTTGCGCGTTGATGCAAACGCAACGGCGCGTTTGCACTGGAAACAATAGACCATGTAGTCCACATTCGACATTTAATCACCACATGAATATATAATGTTATCTATATCACGTAAGAACCCCATTATCAGGCGGCGGCGTTCGCGGTTATATTCGGAACAGTCGGGGATAACATCAAGCTGCTGCTGGTATTTAGCACGCGCCGCTTTTAGGTGTAGAAGAGATTTATTCATCTCTTCTACCTCCACGCATAGGGCAACCCTCCCAGTCGCATTCACGGCACAGAACTATACTATCTTCACCGTATCCTTCCACTACGCAGGCATATACTTCTCCGAATTCGTCATACTGGGCTGCAAGCACCAGGCCGCTTTCGCATGTTACATGTGTTTCATGTGCCATTTCACTACACCTCTTTGTAATACATACTAGTATCTTGTCAGTATATATAGCTTTCTCCTTCACGCTTCATTTTTTCCGCCATCCATGCATAGGTGCCCAGTATATCGGCGTATGACAGCGATGCATAGACGCACATTACCTTTTTGTCGTGCGCGAACGGCTCATGACTTCGCGCCGCCCATAGGGCGGCAAGCTCTTCATACATGCGCATTTTGTTCTTCACGTATTCCAGTTTCCCCATTTCATCACCTCCGGCCCGCTGGATAATCACTCCATTGACTCATTCAGCTTTCCTTGTGTCGTGCTTTCCTTCGCTGGAGGCGGCCCCTGCATCAGGCAGGTAGTGCACACATACCCACTAATGCCCTTTGAATCGTAGCGGGTAAGGTCATACGGGAAGCCGCGGCCACATAGCACGCACTTTCTGCGGTTGATCTTTTCCTTGAACGCCGCGAAGCTTGGATCGCTACGAATTGAGGCCTTGGTTTCATCGCTTTGTGACGGTTTGTTGCTGTTTTCTTGCTCTTCGACGTTCTTTTTGCCCTCCATGTACCTATTTGCCACTTCGGCAAAATGTTCTTCTTTTGTTTGTGCTTCGCGCTTCGCATGATCAAGCTCTTCGCGAATAGTTGAAACCGGCGTCGGCTGGCCGCGCGGCGGTTCGGGGGAATTTTCTATCTCTTCCTTCCCATCATTCCCTTCCTTATACGTAGGAAACGTAGTATATGTATTATATGTTTCTTTTGTCTTTATTGTCACCTTATTTTCAGGTTTAATATATAGGGGGGTAGTGACAATTGATACATTAGTGCTTTTAGCACTATTTGTGTCGCTCTTCGACGCATTAAGGCATATCCATATTGTAGGTCTACCGCTACGGTTTTCAACCGAAAACTTGGTCACTGCACCGCTTTCTACCATAGACTCTATGTATTCGTTGAAGTCCTTGAGCTTGATCTTCGTAGACCTAAGTACCTCCCGCTGGGTTGCTTTTCCGCCGTGCTTCCGAAGGTATGATACTACCCGGTCAATTACATTTCTCTCAGCGTTTTCCCCGACTTTCTGGAAGGCGTCTAATGCCGTTTGCATGAAATATTCGTCCACTAGACGGCAGGCCTCAGCCATAAATTCCTTTCTAATCGGGCGCGATGGGTCAAACCCCGGCTGTCCAAGTTCAAACAGCATAGCCAATTTTACGGCATATATATTCAGCCGTGAATATATCTGCTGTGCGTTTCCGTCTTTTGTGGCCACCCAGTGATGTTCGCGTTCGCGTTGCCATTGATCGTGTATTTCTGCTGCTTCCTTGGATCTTGACATCATGGTACGGTCTAGGTCCCTTGCCGTATCATGGATGGCTTTTAATTGGCTCTTTATTACTGTCTCCAAAAGTCCGGTGGTTTCCCGTCCTTCCTTTATCGGCATCCATCTATCCTTCTCTCCGTCCGGGAAGAAGAACAGGAACCTTGCCAGGAAACCGCTTAGCGTGTCGTTTAATGTGGTATTCGCGGCGAATGATGCCGGTGTAGTGGCCCAAAAGATGTTTAGGTATGGGTCGGAAACGTCGAATGTTGTTTCAGTGTTCTTTTTCGTTCGCAGTTTCCGGCTTATCGGGCTGCAGTCATATAGCTCCATTAATGAATCCTTGAACCCCTTCATATAATCACGGGTCATGGCGCTTAGAGCACCTGCAGCTTCGTCCCTTATCCAAGGCGCGTGTTGAAAGCCGCTCATATGCTCTATGAACGCCTCCGGGGAAAATTCGTTAGGAATGCGGCGTATGGTTATCTCCGGGTCAACGTGCTCAAGAACCTTTTTTGTGCGGCTTACCACAGTGGTCTTCCTTGCCAGGCTAGAATCTCCTAACATCATTATATACACGGTAGGATATACTTCATCCCCGGCAAGAACTATGTAGAACTTTTTATCGGCGGCCACAGCAAGATGAAACAGTGCACCGGCAAACCAGTATTCATCATACGCATCTGATATTTCAGCACCGTAACCCATATACCTTACAATATAATTTTCCGGTGGCAGGTTCACCTTGAACTTAGGCCTTGTGGCGACTTTCCATGCATTTAGCTCTTCTTCGGTGATAGTGTTTATGTCGTGTGTGGCGTTGCCCGCTGTGGTTTGTGGTGTCTGTGGCGTGGCATCATCTGGAAGCTCTTTTGGTCTTGGACGCGCTTTTCCGCTCTCAATTCCAGAAAGCACTGTGCGTTCGGCTTCGGATGAATCAAGGTAGGCACCGCATCCGGCTTGAATTAGTTTTCTCTTCGCGACGCTTTCATCCAGTACACCCCATCCAAGTAGCGTACCTATCTTGAATGCGGATTCGTTTAGCGTGTTATTTCTGTTTCCTTTCGGAGTCGACATCACCCTTTCGCATTCATCCTCCAGGGCCTTCAGCACGTAGGCCTCATATCTATCTACGCCTTTAGACACTTCCTTTTCCATTTTAGAATACGCTTCGGTAGACGTTCCGTACTTCGCGAATTCCATTCTACGCAAGCGGTCTTCGATGCCAATTTTTTCAAGCCGCGCGGCATTCGTTTCAAGGTCGGGCCGCGATGAGAATTTTATTCCTACCCTTTCCATAGCGTGCAGTAGGTCTACCAGCGAAATGCTGGCCGGCTGCGCGTCGCGAACTAACCTATATTCGGTTCGCGCACCGTCTACGAATTTCCACGACGGCGGAATTACCTGATATGAGTTTCCGGTTTTTATTTCCCCGCATGGTTTACCGTCCTTGAACAGCTTTATTTGTGCCATATCTGGCTTCTTGCCTATCGCAGATAGGGCCTCAAAAACATCAATGCACCTAAACCACATACCATATCTTCCGGGCCTTGTCTCCCATGTAGTAGTGTCTGGGAAGCTAATGTTTTTGAAGGCCTCCGGCGCGTCTTGGTCTATTCCGATGAATCCTTCTCCCGCCATGATGCCTATGTTTCCGATATGGTTTAATGCTTCTTGAAATGTGTGAGGATGCTTTTCCCAGTCTTTTTCTATTGGAGGCTTTTTTTCTCCGGCTGGAAGCAGTACAAAACGCGCTCCGGGTTGGTCGAATACTGTATTTATTTCTGTCATGCTGATTCTCCTTTTTTGAACATGATAGGGTTCTATCCTTTTGGTATATATCTTTATCGCAGTGACCAACAGATAACTATATATACTTGTAAGATAATGGTATGGTGTCGAATAGGGGCTTCCCTAAGACAAACCGAAAAGGACGTGAAAACGATGCACAACGAAGCGATATATAAAGAAATGTTCGGGATGGACGATAAGAACATGGAGCAGCTACAACACGTTTTAACTTTCGTGTTTGCTGAGTTCCGAACTACAAAAGACAGGCTATATATTATTCGCGCCATAAAAGAACAAAACGTGCGCGAAGCGGCGATATACACGCTTGGCTTAATGGAGGGGACGCTGCGGGGAAGCTCAAAAAAGAACGTGTCTGAGAGGGAGGAGTGATAGAAAATGACAGATGCAAGCTGGATTTTGGAAATGGAAAAAGAGGCAACGCGCGGTGGCGTATTCCTCAAAATGGCACCGACTGACCAAAAGACTATTGAGGTCCTTAGCGACCCGGAGGTAGGTGAAACCGAATTCCAGGGTAAGAAGCGCACGGAATTCAGGTTTAGGGTTCGCGACCTGAAGACGGGGGAAGAACTCATCTGGGCGGTAACACAGCGGGAAGTTGAAAACCAGTTAATAGCCATCCTGAAAACCAAGGGGCTTTCTTCACTGGTGGGCCAAAAGCTAGAGATTATGACGAATGGTTCTGATCCTAAGACAAAGCACTGGTTTATCAGGCCGGTGGGAGGATTTGGAGTCCCATCATAATTTTTAAGGTGATAATATGTCAGATGAAAAAGGTAATATCGGGAAGGACATCAAGAATAAGCTTGATGGCTGTGCAGATGCTGCGGAAGACGTTGTTGTAAACAATATGCGTAACACCGAAGACGGATTTGGACTAAGCCAGCACGGCATAATGCTGGACCTTATGCGGTTGGGCGAAAGTTTGAACCGCGAAGAGGTACCAACAGGCATGTTAGTCGCGTTTATGTCTGGTCGGGTTGCTGGTATGATTGAGCTTTGCATGAGTCCGAATGAAACGCTAGAAAGTAGTATAGGACTGGTGCTAAGGTTGTTTGAAAGGGTGCTGGAAAAGAAGTATGAGCAGAAAGTGAATGATGGCGCTGGTGTGGTTTCTTAATCCACATATTATTTTTGTGGAGTGATCGAATGGCTCATGCAAAGTTCGGAGAAAACCGAAAATGGGCGGCAGGTTACGACGCTGAAATAGAGGACATTATACGCCAGATGGCCGGTAAAATCGTGTCGGTTGACCTGGCGGATGAAGTGGACGATAAATCTTTGGCAACAGACTACACTATATCAGTAGGATGTGGTGGCATCGGCGGCAGAGTTAGGCGGCCAGGGTTTTGGGAAAAATATCACGATGTCACCTTCAGATACAAGGTGTTATCGGGTGTCGATACCGAATATGATAAAATAATGCGCGGTTCGCCACAGTGGTATCTCTATGGTTGGGCGTCTTCCGCCGGGGGCCTACATGCGTGGCTGTTCTTGGATATGGATGTAGTGCGTTATTCTAAGATTCTTGAATCCCCCAAGAACATTGTTTTTAACCGCGATGGCCATTCTAGCTTCGTGGCGATAGGAGTCGACACGCTACAACAAATTGGGGCCATTGTGGGATGCAACGATGCTGTGGCTGAATATTTGGGGATCGGGTGCGTCGAAAATGAAAGCGGTAGATAGCGAAAAGTGCAACCATAGAATTGTTGCTAGTCAAGAAGAGATAGAGAAAAGAAAGGCCCGGTTTGGAATGTTCATCACAAGCGGAAAAATGAGACTGCTAGAAGAGCAGATACGTAGCCTAAATTTTGCTATCTGCACGCTTGAAGATGATAGGCGTGATTTAGAAAGGCTGTATAACGAAGAGAAAAGGAAGCATAACGAAAGCAAAAAGGTCTTTCAGGCAGGATGTGGTGGTCAATGAAGCAAGAAGCTTTTGATGAAATAATGCATCACCGCATGAAGGTATGCGAAGATGTACTAAGGCAGAAGTCTTCCGAATATTCTACTGATGAGGATAAGCTCCACAATTTCAAGCGTGCTGCTGGTATGCTAAGGTGCTCTCCGGAAAGGGCGCTAGTAGGAATGATGGCAAAACACGTTATCAGCGTGTTGGATATCGTAGACGCATTCAGCGAAGACCGCGGGTTTTCAAGTTTGGTTTTCGATGAGAAAATAACGGACACGATAAACTATTTGATATTGTTGGAGGCGCTGATAAAGGAGCGGTGCGGCCAATGCCCCGAATGAAACTAAAACAGGCGTTAGAGCTGGCGGCCAGGATGGAAGAGTCCCGCGAATTCGCGCGGGACTGCAATTTTGTTCTTGACGTGATACGTGCCCATCCGAAGGCGCATTATTCCGACCTAGAGCGGATTTGTAAGGGAGCTGTTAGTGAAAAGCGGCTGTATCTGGTTTTAAGATATTTGAAAAACAAGCGTCGCGTTGTTCGCGTTAGCGAATATGAGATAAATCAAGATCGGTTCGACGCGATTATGGCCCTTGCTGGAATGCTTCATGATGATGGAGTGCTTACCGGAGACGCAAAACAGATATTATGCGACGCCGTAGTTGCTTACACCGCGATAAGCAAAAACCCTACGTTTAGTAGGGAGATTATCACTAACATGTTACTTCCTAAAATGTCATATATCAGGATAGACCGGGCGCTTAGATATCTGCGAAAAACCGGGGCCGCGGTTCGCGACGACAAATATATAATATTGAATTCAAAACCAGTATCTATGTCTGAAGTAGACGCGGGGGAAGAACAAAATGATGGATGAAGACAGCTATATGGTGTTCGACATAGAAACTGTACCGGATGTCAGGTATGAAGAATATACGCGCATGTTTCCAAAGTCAAAAAAGCGTCCAGGACTTCACGCTTTCTTGTCTAGGGTAGTGGCTATTGGTGTAGCAACGGTAAACGAAAAGACATGTGTGGTGGCCGACGGTGATTTTGTTAGCGAAAGGGACCTGATCGAATGGTTTAATCGGAAATGTACATCCTGCCCGGACGCGCTGCTTGTGGGATATAACATCAAGAACTTCGATATACCGTTCTTGCGTACACGCGCCGCTTTGTTAGGGGCGTCTTGCAGCCTTCCACATAGGAATTCCGCTAGAATTGTGGACATATACGATTTAATGGGCGGAAAGTGGCAAACGGACGTGTCAAGTGGTTCGCTTTCGGAATTGTCATGGTATCTTTTCGGGAAGCCAAAAGACACGGGAGACGGTAATCAGGTTGCTACTTGGTTCGCGAATGGAGACATGGACCGAATACGCGAACACTGCCAGGAAGATATAGAGATTTGCGAAAAACTATATAGATCCTATAAAGGTATATTGTTTTAACGACAGGTATATATATTATGCACGACCTATATATTATTGAGGGCAAAAAGTTGGGCAACCCTAACCCGGTAAGTAAATCGTGGGTAGCTGTGTTTGATGAGTTCGGGAATATCGTAGACTGGGTTTGCCCGCGGTGCCATAAAAATATAAACTATGATATATGGTCGGCGGCGTACTGTCCTTGGTGTGGTCTTACCGCGTTTTCGTATCCGCGTGGAAGGATTGATGGCCCGTTCAGCCGGGACGCGCGGTCATGGGAAAAATTTATATTTGAGAATAGCCTTATAGTGCGTGCTGGAAAGCCGAATGATCGGCGTTCTAGGAAGGTCGAAAAGCATGATGAATGATAAACACGTTCACGCTTCCATAATGGGGGGCGTGTAGGATCACGTGCAAAGCGACATCGCCACATTCCGGGGTGAATCCCCGGTATTCCGCGGCTAAACCGGTTATGGGGTTTATAGGGCGGTTCGATCCCGCCCGGCTGCGTTGCCCCGATTTGAACGGGGCCAAAAACCTAACTCCGGGGGGATGAAACATGGCTGTGCACGCGCTAGATAGCTACTGGTGGGTGGCAGCCAAAAGCCGCCGGATGATAGCTAGCCCGCGAACATTCGCGGTGGCCTTACGTCTTCCGGCGGAATAATAAGCCGCGTAATCGCGGGTTCGCTTCGCGTAAGAGTTCCGGCCAGAAAACAATGAAGCCGCCAATTGGCGGGTAAGAGGAAGTATGGCCGGGTGCGAAGCCTTAAGGTAAAAACTATGTGGAGGTATATACATATGTCAATTTTAATATTCACCGCAAAAGAATGTCCGACATGCCATGAAATTACAGCGGGCCTGACTAGGCGACAAATCCCATTTGAGGAGCGTGATTTGGCTGTGCCGGAAAACATTGTGTATCTTCGGTGTGATGCTGGCGTGTTTTCATTATGCGCCCCGATCATATATGATGATGGTAGGTGGATAGCCGGAGACGACGCTGCGGCTATAAGTGAGTTCAGAAAAAGGCATCAGATATAGGAGAGGTGAGCGAATTGGGCAAGACTTATGAGGAAGTTAGCAACACCACTATCAAGGTGCTGAAGGAAATGGGAGACGCTGCAGTAAAGCAGTACAACGAAATGATGATCAGGCTGCAGTCTTATATGATTGAGTCCCAGTCCTCCGGGAAGGCAGCGGGATGGACTGAGGAAGACGGCGACCATGTGATGAAGAATCTGCGGGCCGCGTGCAAGGCCGTTGCAGATGCGACTGAGGCTATGCTTATCGTGGCCAAGAACGCGGGCGGTATCCAGGTCGACGGCGACCAGCTTGCTATCAACGGATATAAGCTGAACGGCGTGTCTCCCGACACGACCTAAATCTTTTTTTTTTAATGATTATAATTTTGGTTTTATAATGATGACCTATGCCCAGACATCAATACATCCTCACAGATGAAGACCTGAAAACCGTAACGTCGATGTATAATGATGGGCGTTCACAGCGTGAAATAGCAGAAAAACTTGGCGTATCACAGCCTTATGTCAGCCAATTGGTAAACCAGATGGGGCTGCCAGGCACAGTAAAGGGAAGACCGAAGCTTAGACGGGCTGCAGGTGCGACAATTGAATACAACCGCGAACGAAGAATAGCGTTAAACGATGCTTGGTTTAAGAAAATCGAAGAGCTTTTGCCGACTGTTAACGACGTTAAAAAGCTTCGCGATTTGGCGGTTGCTTATGGTATTATCGAAGACAAACGACAGATGTTAAACCCGACAGATGATAAAGAAGCGGTGTTGTTGGCAGGGCTAATAAAGGTAGTCGATGAGTGCGCAAAGTCTGAAGTTCCTCCCGCGTCAGGCTGAGGTCTATAATAGCTTTCTTGATACGCGGCAAACTTTCATGTATGGTTCGGTTCGGAGCGGGAAGACCGAAGTGCAACAGTGGTGTCTCCTAAAAGCCATCCATGCCTTGCCGCCGGGAAACATCCAAATTATAGGCAAGACCTTAACGGCGCTTCAACGGAATTTCATTACACCACTGCAACACAAATTTCCAGGGCATATCATCTACAACCGCGGCACAAAAACCCTAACTGTCTTCGGCAGGCAGTGCTGGGTGGAGGGCGCGACAAACGAAGGCGCGGTAGATCGAATACAGGGTCAATCCTTGGTTGGGGCGTTCGGGGATGAGATTCTAACCTGGCCACAGCGCTTTTGGGAAATGCTTGATACCAGGTTGTCCGATAACGGGGCGATTTTTGTAGGGACGTTTAACCCTGGTAATCCCAACCACTTTGTGAAAAAGCTGATTGATCGTGAAGAAGAGCTGGGGGTAGGGCCGGACGGCAGGACCGAACTGCGGGCCTGGCAGTTCAAGCTGGACGATAACGTCTTCTTGGACCCGTCCTATGTGGCCTCCCTTAAAAAGAAGTATCCAAGGGGTTCGGTCTTATACCGCCGGTTCATTGATGGCGACTGGGTGGCCGCTGAAGGTAGGGTGTTTCCCTTCTTTGAGGATGGCCCGGACTTCGGTTATGTGGTTGACAAACTGCCGGACAGCTTCACACTTTATTATTTAGGCCTGGACTATGGCATAACCAACCCGTTTGTAGCCCAGATTTGGGGCCTGTCCGGCGGGGTGTGGTACTGCATCCGTGAAATAAACTGGGACAGCGTTAAGATGGGTCGGCAGAAAACCAACCAAGAATACATCGCAGATATGGCTGAACTATGCCGTGTCGGAGGGTCGATTAAATACCCTGAAAAGGTCTTGGTACCTCCGGAAGAGCCGGAATTTAGAAATGTTTTGCGTAGGTGCAAATACCCACAATTGAATAGGGTTGCTCAGGCTGAAAACGCGGTGACTCCGGGAATTGAAGACTTAATGTCCATGCTGGCGGCTGGAAGGCTGAAGATACATGCTTCTTGCGAAGCCACGATTAAGGGTTTCCGGGATCTTGTCTGGGACGAAAAGGCCCAGGCCCGCGGCGTAGACATGTACCTCAAGGGGGGATCGGGTGCTCCTGATCACGCGGTTGACTGCTCAAGGTATATCGGAAGAGAAGCGATGAAAGTTCTAAGGCAGATGAGGTTAATTCAATGATCAACGATTTAGAAGCTGCTTTGACCAAAGGGCAGCCGTGGCCGCCTTCCAGTGAGGTAGATAGAATCACCCGGTGCATCCAAAACGAACAGCTTTTCATGGGTGATCACCAAAAGGTGTATCTTGCGCTGCTTCACCTGTTCAGCGATCATACCGCAGAATATAATAAAATAATTTCAATATTCAATTTCCATAAAAGACTTTCTACCCTGTGGGCTGACTTCCTTTTCGGTGAAACGCCTAAGGCAAGTATATCAGAGCAGCCTGACGCTCCGGAGCAGAAATATCTAAACGAATTTTTAAACCGTAATAGATATTGGCTTCTTCAGCACGCCAGGCAAATAGATGTAAGTCGATTTGGGCAGGGCGTAATTGAAGCCTTTTTTGACGGGGAAACCTGCCATCTTCAGTTAATCCATCCAACCAAATACTACCAAGTTGGAGGCGCTAACGGAATAACGGCGCATGTTATAGCGTGGATGGACCCTCCGGTGGAGGGCATATCAAAGCTGAACGTGCGTATTCATAGACCCGGTGAGGTTGAGACGCGGCAGTATGAAGTGTCAAGTGTTGGAAAAATTATTTCAGACGCCATAGAAACTAACATTACTTCTACTGGGGTCGACCTGCCGTTAGTGTCAGTTATCGAAAACGTGTTTACTAGTAGCGCTTGTGCTGCGGATGATTACCGGGACATAGACCCGATCATCAAGCGAATTGAGGCCCGGCTTACTAGGGTTGGGCGTATTCTTGACGTGCACGCTGAGCCGTTCCTTGTGCTGCCGGAGTTTTCCGGGGCGTTTCACAGAAACGAAGATACCGGAAAGGTTGTTTATGATTCTAAGCTCAAGGTGTTTGAGCTTCCGAAGGAAGGGATGGCCCCCCAGTACATCACATGGGACGGGCAGCTTGCCGCGGCGTTCAGTGAAATAGATGCGTTAATGCGGCAATTGTATATCGTGTCTGAAACGTGCGAAGCTTGCTTTGAGCCTGCGAAGTTGGGGGCACAGGTTAGCGGCACGGCGCTAAGACTTATGCTCTTCGTTCCGTTGAAGAAGGTAGATAGATTAAAGTTGGCTGCTGACCCGGTAATAAGATCAGAGCTGCAGCTATTTTCTGAATTTGAAGCCGCAAACGGTGTAAAGGGCGCGGCGCGGTTTGAAGACGTATCAATCCAGTGGCAAGACGGACTGCCTAATGACTTTAGGGAGACGGTGCAGAACGTAACCCTGCTGAAAACCCAGGGGCTGATTTGGGATGAAATGGCCCTTAAGCTGCTCTTCAATCTGGAAGGCGCGGCGCTGCAGGAAGCATTAGGCAAGTTGCACGGCACGGCGGCTCAGGCCGGGGGCCAGGCCGGAGGCACGGCTGAAGCCTCCGGGCCGGTGGTGACCCTGCCCGCTGTGGAGGAGTGAAACCTGAATGGCCGGGGAATTCGCGCTTTCTGAAGCACAGGCTAAGCGGCTGATAAAACTGTATGACGAAGCCGAAAAAGAAATGCTTTCGGACATAAACCGGCTGCTTTTAAAAGACCCGGAAAGCCGAACAGCGGCATACCAGCAGCAGGTCCTTAGCCGGGTTCGGCAAATTCGCGGCGAATTGCTGGAAGGATCAAGGACTTGGTGCGAAGAAGCCATACCCGCGTGCTACATCGACGGCATCAGGTACGCGAACGCTGAAATGGGAATAGATGTAGGCATATCTACCGGCTTCGGTAAGATCCATCAGCAGGCCGCACAGGTGCTTGCAGAAAACACATACGCGCGGCTGGAAGACGTAAACGCGATAATTGGCCGCCAGGTTGACGACATATTTAGGACGCTTGCGCTTGAGTCCATACGGGGCTCCGTGGTTGGCTATGAAACCGTCCAGCAAGCCGCTAGACGATTAAGGGACTCCCTTGCTGAACGCGGTATAACTGGGTTTGTGGCCAAAAACGGCGCTAAGTGGAGCCTGTCAAAGTACGCTAAATTGGTTGCTACTGAAACCACTAAACAGGCCTTTCGCGAAGGCACAATAAACCGGCTTGCCGAAGAAGGCGAAGATCTAATCATCATTTCACATCACGCGCGGGCGTGTCCTATTTGCGTACCGTGGGAGGGCCGGACGCTAAGCCTCTCAGGAAAAAGCGAATACCCTTCACTGGACGACGCCAGGGGTGCAGGACTGTTTCATCCCGGATGCAAACACGTTATATCGCTTTCATGGAAAGCACTAAAAGAATGAGGTGACGAAATGCCATTCACGGAAAAATCATGGGACGGCTCTGCAAGCAGATATCGCGACACGGACGAATATTGCAGGGCCTGCTTGATCGATGTTAATCCGCCAGGCGAAGACAAAACACAAGCGAAGTGCAAGCTTCCTATAAAAGAGCCTGACGGAACGTACAACAAAAACGCGCTTCGTGCGGCTGCTGCGGCGCTGTTGGGCGCACGCGGCGGGGTAGAAGCACCCCAGGACGAAAAGCGAAAGGCCGCTAGAAAGCTACTGCGGCTCATGAAGGAAGCCGGGATGGAAGCCGGAGAATCTCTTAGGCGGCTTGCAGGCGAACTTTAATTTTATTATTATAGTAAAATACGCGATTTTCGCGGGTGAAATGAGATGGAAAACGAAATTGACGCTCCGGACGGCGTGCAGTTGCAGGCCGAAGCGGGCGGGAAGGCACAGTCTGAACAGAACCAACAGGCTGGGAAGCAGGAATCGATTAGTGATGAGGCGTTTAACCGCCGATGGGCTAGGGAGATGCGAAAGCTTGAACGGGAATTTGGTATGCCCGTAAGCGACGCAAAGGCTCAATTAGAGCGTCTTAGGGCGATGCAGGACAGCCAGAAAACCGAAGCACAAAAACTAAGCGAACGCTTGGAAGCGGCTGAGAAGAAGGCGCTTGAGGCTGAGCTTCGCGCCGCGGCTATTGAGGCAGATGTGCTTCGCGCGAAGTTGGCCAGGGAGTCCGGGCTGCCCCCAGAATGGATAGAAGACATCAAGGGCATAACTGAGGATGAAATTAAGGCGTCTATTGCATCGATTAAGAAGCGGCACGGATTAGACCGCGTAGGCGGGCGGGTACCTGCCGGAGGTGCTACGTCCACAAGCTCAGACTTCAATAAGATGATTCTTGATCAAGTCGGGCGTGGCAGATGATTAAGTTTTTGAGGTGAACTAAAATGAGTGAGACGGATTACAATAGGGTGCTTGGCAGAAACACAAGTTTGTTGCCAGATGAGTACAGCAAAGAGATTATACAGGCGCTTCCCACTTCGTCCTTTTGCATGAGGATGATGAAGAAGCTGCCAGATATGAACGCACAGACGTTTAAGATACCGGTAATGTCCACATTCCCATCCGCATATTTTGTTGGGGAAACCGTGCAGGAAACCCGCGCAACAAAAAAGACTACTAAGATGGCGTGGACTGGGGTAGACCTGGTAGCTGAAGAGCTTGCAGTTATTGTACCTGTCCCGGAGTCTGTAATAGAGGACATGGCAAGCGGAGGATACGATTTGTGGGGCGAAGTCAAGCCGCGGCTGGTGGAGGCCATAGGTGCAAAGGTAGATAGCGCTATCCTGTTTAACGATGGCGGGAATATTGGACCCGACACGTGGCCGGACGGAATTGTTACCCAGGCAACCGACAAGGGTAATGTGGTCGATGTCTCCGATCAGGTGGGAGCCAATAAGGACTTCGCGGATTTGGCCGGAGCTATCCTTGCAGATAACGGGCTGTTCTCCCTTGTGGAGCAGAGCGGGTTCATTGTGAACGGCGCTATGGGTGCCGTTAGCATGATGGGCAAGCTCCGGGGCCTTAGGACAACAGACGGGCAGTTCATTTTCATGAACGATATGCGTTCGCCTAATGACTACCGGCTGGCTGGCGTTCCGCTTACATTCCCGAACAACGGCGCGTTTGACCCCACAAAGGCCCTGCTGGTGGTAGGCGACTTCTCCCAGGCCGTATATGCCGTCAGGAAGGATATAACCTTCAAGGTAGCTACCGAAGCATCGATTCATAGCAACACCGGCGATCTTCAGTATAACCTATTCCAGGACGACATGGTGGCGCTGAGGGTGACTATGAGAATGGGATGGCAGCTTCCCAACCCTGTAACACTTGTCAAGGGATCTTCCGGGCTGCCGTTCGCTGTGCTGGTGCCGTGAGGTTGATAGCCATGAGAAAGGGTATTACAGCCATGGCCGGGCTGATGATGCTTTTGATTATGCCGGGGCTGGTTTCCGCCCAGGATACCTTTTACCCTGGAGGATATTACAATAGCATCGGCGGAATGAACCCAGTGGGCCATATATCCATTGACACTATCGCCGGGCCAGCGAACTCAGACGACGATAAAATAGCATCGGAGGTACAAAACAACGTTACCATTCCGGTATCACTTACTACGTTCGACGGACAGCCCGACGTACCTAGAAACGTGCTTGTGACACCTTCCGGCGCTGTGACAGGCAGCCTGAAGATAACCGGCGTGGACATCGCGGGTTCTAGCATTAACGAAAACCTTACATGGAGCAGTTCAGCCGATGCAAAGAGCACTGTAAAGTCCTTTAAAACAGTTACCAAGGTAGAAGGCACATTTACACAGCCTACGCTCCAGACGTTAAAAATCGGAACAGGAACCGCGCTGGGGTTGAACACGATACTTCCGTACAATACAACGCTGCTGGTGGCGGTAAATTCGGCTAAATTCGGAGACTTTACCGTGCACACAAACGCGGCTGTGTTATCCGAAAACACGATCACGATAGCCTCTCCGGGCGGGAATGACGTTGTAGTCTACTACATCGTGTAAGTGAGGATGAAATGCCAGATATCGACGCCTATATACAGCCAGCCGATGCATCAAACTGGCTGGCTTCCCATGTGGTCTTCATAGCCCCGTGGACCGCCGCGACTGCTGACCAAAAAGCCGCGGCGTTAGTCGAAGCAAGCGACCATATAGATACCCTTCCGTTGAAAGGCGTTCGATATGGCGTTTCACAAACGCGCGAATTTCCAAGGATACCTCCACTTGAGGCGCGGCACGCTCCGGAGTCGGAGATATTTTTTCAATGTGGAGACGCTAATTACAGCCTCATACCTCAAGCAATCAAGGATGCTTGCTGCCTTGAAGCGCTTGAGATTCTCCGACAAGGTCCCTCCGGAGGGAGGGATGGGCTGCGTGCACAAGGCGTAAAGCAATATAGCATAGGTGGCAAGCTTTCAGAAACCCTTACCGCTCCGGAGACGGTTAGCGGGCTTATGAGCCGCGCGGCAAGCCGGAAGTTGCAGTTTTGGGTAGCTCATGCGTCTGAGGCGGTATGAATGGGGCTGATGGATGCTTACGACGGTTTGATGGAAACGTTCACAGTGAAAAACATAACCGGAGTGAACGGATACGGCGATCCAACTACATCATCTAGCTCCATTCGCGGTATATTGTTCTATGATCTGGTGCGAACATACGACCAATCCGGAGAAAAGTTTGTTCAATATGCGTTCATTCAGACCGAAGATGATATGAATATTGGTGACATCATATCAATCGGAGGCGTCGACTACCCGGTGATAGGCGTACAGTGTGCTCCAGTGTGGGGTGGAGTCGAATTCAAGATCGCGGCGCTTGGCATGAACCGCGTTTGAGGTGAGTGTTGTTATGACTATTAGTGAAATTGTTTACGATAAAACTATAGGCGCGTTTGTCCAATATGGAAAAACCGCCGCAGGTGTCATCAAAGCTATGCGCGTGAACGACGATGGAGAGTTGGTGATGGCAGGGGATTCTGCCATTAGTGCGGATATCGCGGAAATAAAAGCCGATATAGCGGATATAAAGGCTATATTAGAGTCGTGATTTTATGGGGTTCTTAAATCGCCTTCCAGCAAGGCAAGACACATATTACACCCGCAACCGTATGTGGCGGAACAAAGGCAGCGATACGACAACTAACAGGCGCACGCTAGTATCTCCCAGCCACATGCTAGTGAACATCGGCGGTGCTGGGAAGCACGCGTATGAGTTAGAAGAAGCCGTGGAGTTGGACCTGAACGTAGCGGCTTCGTGGGATACCACGACTCCGACAGATTACACCAATGCCGCAAACCGCGCAGGCAAGGACTTCTACATCTACGTTTGTGAGCCTGAAAGCGGCTTTTCTCCGAAGATCGTCCTAAGCGCCGCGACCACGTGGCCGGCTGGCTATACAGCGGAAAACAGTAGGAAGATAGGAGGATTTCATTGTCTCCCTGGAGATTGCATTAATCTGCCGTCTGGGCATCCCTATAAAGACTACATCCAGGGAGATATCCTGTTCAATTCCATCTGGGATCTGATTGATAGGCCGCGTTCTCCACCAGAGGGCATGGTTAAGATCAGTCTCACTCCATCGGACGGCGAACCTGCCTTGTGGTGCGATATATATCTTGCGTCAGGAACCGGAACGACGTGCACATCAGTCTTTGGTGCCACTATTCAGGATGGAAAGGACTGGAATACATTCGTCGAATATGGCCGGCTTCAAAACAAGAGACTGATGAGAGACGCGGAATTTCAGATGGCAGCTACAGGCAGCAATGAGCAAACAAACATCGCAAACTCCGCCGATCCTGGAACGGTAACATTCCCGCTCGATACCGCGGGCCGTAGCATGATCAGCCATTACGGCTGCATTGGTATGTGTGGAGTGATGTACCAATGGCTCGACGAGCAGGGTTATCGTTTCGATGGAGCAACTGCGCACACACACCAAGTTACGGTATCAGGTGACCCAGAGACAGTAATATCTGGTAACCCATCTGCAGATGTTGCTCCGACTTGGACATGGCAGAACATGTCTTCAAAAGGGTCAAGGTATAAGCAAGGTACATATGGAGACATTAAGCTGCCTGCGGGCGGTTATTGGGCTGCTGGTTCGTCTTGCGGTTCGCGGTGCCGGGCTTTGGACGCTTGGCCGTGGGGCGCGAAGTCGAATATCGGCGGTCGCTTTGCCGCGGAGCCGGTTTAGGAGGCGATGCGAAATGAGAGGATATCCAAAAGGCTTTCTGACCAAGCAGGATTACATAAATCTCTTAGCGATTCCTGAGTTCGCCGACCAAGCAAAGGCGGATCTTGCAGAGCTTGCCTTCCTGGACGACAGCATGATCACCGTAGATCGTGGCACGGAAGATGCGCCGAAGATTGAGATGATCGAAAATCCCCTGTCTGCCTGGAAGCGGGCGGGGTTCAAGGATCGGGCGGAGCTTGAGAAGATGGTGGAATCAGTTGTGAAGATTCATCATATGGAGCGCGAATTAAAATATGGTGAAGGTTGACTGGGACAATAAACGCGCTACTGGACCCATAAATTCGGAGGCGCTGAAGGTTTGCCGCAGGTTCGCAGAGGCCGTTAAAGGCGATGCCGTGAATGTTTGCCCCATCGACACCGGGGCTTTGCGCGGTTCGGCGACAGTTAATAATATAAGTAATGGAGCTGAAATAAGTTTTAACACTCCATACGCTGAAAAGATGCATGAGGCCAATTACATGCCAAGCCATCCAGGCACCGGTCCGAATTATCTTCGTGGCCCATTGATGGAGAAGGAAAAGGAGTTTCAAGCGGCCCTTAAAGCCGCGATAAAATGAGGTGATAACGAAATGAAATTAAAATGCCATAACTGCGAAAATGTAGTAGAAGTAGACGCCGCGCCGAAGGAGTACGTTTGCAGGCGATGCGGCGCGGTGAATGTAGTAGTCGAAAAGAAGGAATTGTACGGCGAAGCGCTGGGATGCCTTCCTCCAAAATCGTTTGAGTGGACGCTTCCGGTTGGTGTCTTGGAGGATGCAGTGGGAAGAAAAACATACGTTACTGCCCAGGGCAGCTATCTGACAAAAGAAGAATACATCCGGGACTTCGGGTTTGATCCAGATATCGCAATAGCATATAGAGATGCTCATAAGGGGGTAAGAAAGGCATGAGACGTACAGCACTTATGACCGCGATAACACTGTTGGCCCTGGTTAGTATGGCATTCGCGGGCCTTCCATCTGACAGCATATCCTACCGCACAATGCCATCCGGCCCGATCCAACTTAGCGGCGTCGATCCTTCGGTAGCCAAAATGTTCGCGGCTGAGAATGAGCTGGGAGCGTACACTGGTTGGCAGATGCCTAACTACGGACATTATTATTCCGGAATGGTTGAAGCCGTCCAGGAAGACGAAGGCGTGGATCAGGTGCTTTTGCAGTTCGCTAATGAAACCTCTTACGGCGAAAGCAATAACACTTCACCGGATATACCATACCTTTAATCCCGTTTCAATTCTTATTTTTTTATGTTAATAAAAATGCTGAAAACCCATACCGTCGAACTTCCGGATGGATCGGCGGGCGTGTTTGTGGCCGGAAAAGAATTTGATTTGAACGCCGACCTGGCGGAAAGGATTATTCAAAAAGGAAATGCTAAGAGGCTGGAGTGAATGGCGGAAAACGAAAAGTCGGTTTTAAGTTCTAAAGAACTTGCCATAGTTCTGATAGGGTTTATACTTGGTAAAATACAGGAAATGTACGGTATAGGTGGGGTGTCTCCGGAGGATATTTACGCCGTTGCATTGTTTGCGGTAGCAGTAGTAAGGGTAATGTTTACATCGTCCCGCTTAGCATGGACGCTTCCGGGGAAGTGACGGGTGGTGTTTTGTGGAGGAAACTACTGATAAATTGCTTGGTCGCATTGATGAGCGCACGGAAATAATGCTACAAAAGATCAACACCCAGTGCAATCAATTACACGATCACGAAACGCGCATTAACGCGCTTGAAGCGTTTAGGATATCCGTTATCGCCGTTCTTGGTGTTTTGTCTTTTGCCATAGCGTCCATTATAGCTATATATGGAAAAATATGATATTATATTATGTGGTGAAGTTATGGTAGACCCAATGACACAAATTGCATTATTAAAAACCGCCACTGCTATAGACGCGCTGTCAGCCGCCGGGGTAAAAAACGCGTGGATTGAGTTTGAAAACGGCCAGATAATTGAAATAGGAACCCCTAAGAGGTGAAAAATTGCCATCCACAAACATGAAACCGCAAGTAATAGTGATGGAGCAGCCGCAAACGCTGGCGCAAAAGCTAAGGTTTTTTTTCCGTGGCATTGTGCCATATACGGCCTGTGATGAGATACGTGCTTCGGCCACAATGGTAGAATGTGTGGACCTTGCACATGATTCCGCCGTGGCCATAGCCACTAAAAACGTTATGAAAATAATGTGGCCTCCAGGAACATACACTAGAGCGGTTCAGGCTTCGATGAGAAATTCTATGGCGCGATTCACTGAAGGGCTGGACGGCGACGAAGAAGAGGACGACGACGACGGTAACATATACACCGGGGAGGTGGGCAGGCCACCGGGCGGGGGGGAGATAGACGCTTACCGATGAGTGTATTATTGCCGAAGATCATATAGATCTTCGCGAATTAATTTGTTTTTATACTGCCTTGTGGTTTGATGAAAGCGAATATTCGCGCATGGACGGGTTTATGCGCGACGTTCTATCGGGGATCGGGTGAACATGGTAGGATATTTAGAGGCTGTGGCGACGTATCTAAACTCCAAGGGTGTAGTAGCGTATCCCGCTACCGCGGTAGCTACCTGGCCGTGCTTCATCCATTCGTGGGCGGCGACTCCGGACGCGGTAGTTTGCCTTTACCCGCGGCCAGGAAGAGAATCTATTGACGCTTTCGGAGGAAAGCGGATAAGATCGCCGGAAATGCACATAGAAGTGCGTGGGTCGCCACAAGGCACCCCAGCGGCTTTTAATAAAATGTGCGAAATAGGCGACGCGCTGCATAATGTCGGCGGGATTACAGTAAATGGTATAGATATCATTGTCATACGCGCACTTGGTGAGGTTTCAAATCTTGGCCGCGATGACAAGAATAGATCCATATTTTCGCAGAACTTTGTTGTCAAAATTTTGTGTTAGTTGAGAGGTGACTTAGTAGATGACTTTAATGGACGGCCCGCTTTCTGGGCGGGGTGGAAGAGTAGAATTTAATAGCCAAAACGTTGGCGGCGTATCTGAATGGAAGATTGACCCGAAGATTGACAAGAAGGACATTACCGCCTTCGCGTCATCCGGCACGGTGGACTGGAAGGCCTACATGGCTACTATTAAAGATGCCACAATAACCTTGACCCTGGCGTATCTTGATCTTGCAGACGCCGGCCAGGCCGCTCTCTGGGCGGCATTCGGAGGAACACCCCAGACGCTGAAACTGTACTTTAATGCAACCAATTATTGCCAGTGCTCAGCGTGGGTCGACTCCTTCCCGCTGGGCGCAAAGGTGGACGACGTTGAGGGTGCCGGAACAAGCGTAACCCTGCAGATAGCTAGCGGCGGCATCACTGTAGCGTGAATTAACTAATTGATGGAGGCGTAAAACTATGGCAAAGAATGGAGGTCTAGCCTCCATATTTATATCGTCCGGCGCTAGCCAGGCCGTCACAGGCGGGGCATGCTCCCAGATATCAGGTACGAACACCTTTTACATCACTGACCGGGCTAAATCGTGGTTCGACCCCACAAAGACCGTTACCGTAAAGGTAAACGGAACGCCGACCACTCCGGGCGTCATATACTACGCAGCGGGCATGTTTACTATTCCCGGATACACCACCGGGGCGGTTACCGTGGATGCTTACTATTTCACTCCGGCGTGGCTTGGCGGGTGCTATGGATTTAGCATAGAGCCGAAGGTTGACAAAAGGGACGTTACGGTTTTTCCCGACACCCTGAATACCGCAACCCAGTGGAAGGCCTACATACCTACGCTGCAGGACTGGACTGCAACAATTAACCGTCATTTCTGGTATGCTTACGCATGGGTTCAGATGCTGAGCGGAAACGCGGGCCTGATTTGGAAGTGGAAGACAGCAGGAGTAAGCGGCAACCTTGAGCGGGTGCAGTACGTTGCGGGGTCGCCCGCATCGGTTTCACGCGTGGGAAACCTGACAACGGTCACATTCGTCTCCGGCACCACAACCGCCGCCGCTGTAAAGGCCTTAGTAGAGGCTGACGCAACGCTGAAAAACCTCTGGGAAATTACATATCCGGCCGGTTCAGATGGGTCTGACATACTAACAGCCGCAGGCCCATTATATGCATCAGGCGGGCGGGATTATTCATCAGACCTAACCCTCATAGGAACCGACATCTTGGTTCGATTCTACCTTGATGTTAGCACCGCCAGCCCGCAGATGATATCTGGGGTCGGAACGGTTGAGGGCATCCCTATTGACCTGAAGCTAGAGGAAATTGTAGAATCCGATATCACCATTCAAGGAAAGGGTCCGTTAGTATATCATACAGTATAAGAAGGGAAATAAATGTCGAATGCAATTACGCCAATAACGATAGATGGGGAGCAATATATCCTTCGCTTCCCATCATTGGCACAGATACTAATTCAGAAGAAGGCCGGTGAGTTCTTAGGGACTCCTAACAAAAGGCTACTTCTTCCTGACATCCTCATGCTGGCCGTATCTGGCGACGTTGAGGCCCAGGCCTATCTCCTATGGCAGGGGATTATGGGCGGCATGCCGGAGAAGCGGAACATGAAGTTTGAGGAAGCGGTAGAACTCAGAGACAAGTTTCTGCTGGGTGACGACCTTGACGACGGCAGCCGGTATGTGGAGTTCTTGGAAACGCTGGGTTCCGCTGTAGATGCTTCGTATGGTGCCGACAGAAAAAAGTCCCAGGAGAAGATGAAGAAGGACAGAGAAGCTGCCAGGCAGGAAGACCTGGAAGTGATCTACAGGGCCAAAGCTGCAGTAGAACCAAAAGAGTCCAAGAATACGACTGGGAAGAAGCATACCGAACCTGCATAGGCACGCTGGGGCTAACCCCGGCGCAATTTTTGGAATTGACCCCACATGAGATAAACC
>Ga0208825_1001050_pt1 | contig 22805 bp, 23 predicted proteins | sample AD_UKC113_MetaG_FD_184450 | JGI IMG/M metagenome (GOLD analysis project Ga0208825, IMG submission 184450) | Active sludge microbial communities of municipal wastewater-treating anaerobic digesters from Hong Kong - AD_UKC113_MetaG (SPAdes)... | ecosystem: Engineered > Bioreactor > Anaerobic >...
GGGTTTATACTGATGCCAGCTGGCTGCCTCGACGCGCCCACGTGCGCACAGTCAGCCATTTCCGAGGAGAAACATGGATCGAATTTTGCACACGTTCGCGCCCGTCATCCTTGTGACGCTCGCCTTGCTGGGATGCGCCTCCGACGGCCCGAGCTCCCCCACCCCCGTGGAGCGCGGGAGCACGCTCCCCTCGCCGCCGGCGCCGACGCTCCAACCGACGTCGCTCCCAACGGCGACGCCTGATCCCTGCCCCCCCATCAGAGAGAGCGCCATGCCGGCGCGACCGGCGACCTTTGGCAACGACTATGTCCTCGCGCTGCAGGAGTATCTCAACGCCGGCGGCGACCCGGCCACCCTGGCACAAGTCCTGCAGGAATGGGAAGCGCTGGCCCCCGAGGGCGGCCTGCCCCTCCGGCAAGACCTGACAGGCGACGGCACCCCCGAAATCGTCATCACCTGCATCAACCCGCAGGCGGAGACTTTCCCGCCGGAAGGGCTGCTCGCGGTGATTACCTGTCGGAACGGCGCCTACGAGACGCTCTACACCTACGCGCCGGAGCCCTTCTCCAACATCGCCCTCATCGGCGGGCAGGATCTCACCGGCGATGGCAAGAACGAACTCGTCTTCGCGGAGGTGACCTGCGGCGCGCACACCTGCTGGGACACCCTGCACGTCGGGTCGTGGAACGGCAGCGATTTCCAGGAGCAGATTTCGGGCGAGGCTGCGTTGCCCTATCCGACTTTCACGCTGACAAAGGAAGCCATCCTGGCGCGCAGCGTCGGTATGGGCTCCGTCGGCGCCGGGCCGCAGCGGGTCTACACAGAGACCTGGGCCTGGAACGGCAGCGTCATCACGCGCACTGCGACCGAGCTCGGTCCCGCCCGCTACCGCTATCACGTCTTCCGCGATGGCGACGAAGCCTTCCACGCCGGCCGCTATGCCGAGGCCTTCGACGCCTACCTGCGGGTCATCAATGACGAAACCCTGGAGCCGTGGGCCGGCTTCTACAGCGCGCCGGAGGAACGGCTCTGGTTCACAGCGCTGGCCCGCTGGCGCCTGTTGCTGCTGGGGATGCAGCTGGGAAACACGCCCGACGCCGAGGCCCACTATCAGCGCTTGCAGGCCGATTTCACCCCGGAGACCCCCGGCTATCCCGTCGCGCAGCTGGCACGCCGTTTCTGGGACGCCTATGCGCGCCTCGGCATGATGCCCGGCGCGTGTGAGGAAGCGCTCGCCGCCCCGGAGGCCCCGGTCGTGCTGGAATTCCTCAACAGTTTTGGATACGCCAATCCTACCTACACAGCCGAAGAGCTATGCCCCTTGATGACCCCCTGACACGCGACAGCTTCGAACGGCAATTGCGGGAGCTCCCCGCGTTCCGCGCCCTGCTGCGAGCGGCAGAAGCGCGCTTTTACGCCGACCTGCCCCTGCGGCGACCTGTGCTCGACCTCGGGTGCGGCGACGGACATTTCGCCACCATCGCCTTCCCCGGCGGACTGGAAGTCGGCCTCGATCCCTGGTGGGGACCGCTCCAGGAAGCGCACGCTCGCGGCCATTACACGCTGCTCACGCACGCTCTCGGCGCGGCGATGCCCTTCGCCGCCGGGAGCTTCGGCACCGTAGTCAGCAATTCCGTGCTGGAACACATCCCCGAGGTAGATCCCGTGCTCGCCGAAGTCGCCCGCGTCCTGCAGCCGGGCGGGAGCTTCTACTTCTGTGTGCCGGGACCCAACTTTCGCCGCTTCCTCTCCGTGGGACGGGCCCTGGACGCGCTGCGGCTCCATGGCCTGGCAGAAGCGTATCGGCGGCTCTTTGATCGCATCTCGCGGCATCACACCTATGACGACGCCCCCAGCTGGCAGCGGCGACTCACAGCAGCGGGGCTGGAGCTGGAACGCTGGTGGACGTATTTCTCCCCCGGCGCGACGGCGGCCCTGGAATGGGGACATCCGCTGGGATTGCCCTGCGTGTTGGTGAAAGCGCTCACCGGACGCTGGCTGCTGGTCCCCGCGCGTTGGAATCTGGCGCTCACGGCGGCGCTGCTCCGGCGCTTCGACCGGGAACCGCTGCCCGTTGAAGGGGCGTATCTCTTTTTCGTGGCGCGCAAACCAGAGGCGGGCGACCGCTAATGGACAAGAGTTACTTTTCGCAGGGCAGCGCTCCCAATCCTCACTTCTCGGATGAGGGGCTTTGGAGTACAATACGTCCATAGTCAAACGCCGGCGCCTCCTGGCGCTGTTCTACGGGGCCATCGGCGGCGCGAACCTGGTTCGAGCAGCCCTGGCCCCCCATGTCGCGCCGACGCTGACCGACTGGTCCCTGTCGCTTCCGCTGAAGTGGCTGGCTGCCTTTTACCTGACGTGGGGAGTGGCCTTCGTGGGAGCGGCGTTGGTGATACTGCGGAGGGCGCGGCGCGACGGGCAGCTGCGATGGGTCCTGCCGCTCGCGGGGGGCTATCAGCTCGCCCTCTGGACGCTGGCCCTGAGCGCCGATCGCGCCAGCTACGCCCGCTCGCTTTGGGGACGCGATCTCCTGCTCACGGGAATCTTTCTCGGCCTGACGGCCTTCCTGGCGCGCGACAAAGCCTGAATGTGGACACGTGGGGAGATGCGAACGTGCGAAGGTGCCCACGTGCGAACGTGCAAACATAAATGACTCGCTGACTCGCTTATTCGCTTTTTCGCCGATTCGCTGACTCGCTTTTTCGCTTTTTCGCCGATTCGCTTTTTCGCCGATTTTCGAAGGAGGTATGGAATGGCTTTTGAACCACAGCGTTGGGTTTTGGACGACTTGATGCCCGCACCCGGCTCTCCAGAGGCCGAGGCGCTCCTGCGCCAGATGGAGGCGCAGACCCAAACTCTGGAAGGATGGCGGGAACGGTTGACGCCTGCCATTTCCGAGACCGATTTTACCGAGCTGCTGCAACACTACGAGGCCCTCTACGCCAATCTGTCCCGCCTTGGCGGCTATGCCTACCTGTGGTTTTCCGAGGACACGGGCAATCAGGCCGCGATGGCTTTTCGCGCTCAAGCCGATCAACTGCTGGCCGACATCAACAACCGCACGCTGTTCATCTCCCTGTGGTGGAAGGCGCTCGACGCGGAGAACGCCGCCCGCCTGCTTGAGGTCAGCGGCGACGCCCGCTATTTCCTGGAATGCCTGCGGCTTTTCACCCCCCACACGCTCTCCGAGGCCGAGGAGCGCATCATCAACATCAAAGACGTGAACGGGATTCAGGCCCTCAACACACTCTACGACATGATCACCACCCGCTTCACGTACCGGCTGGAAGTAGCTGGCGAGGTCAAAGAACTCACGCGCGGGCAGCTGATGGCTTACGTCTACAGCCCCAATCCCGCCCTGCGCGAAGCCGCTTATCAGGAGCTCTACCGCCATTATCGGGAGCACGCGGACGTGCTAGCAGAGGTCTACGCCGCGCGCGCCCGCGACTGGTACGCGGAAAACGTCCGCCTGCGGCACTTCAGCCGCCCCATCAGCGTGCGCAATCTCGAAAACGACATCCCCGATGCGGTGACCGACGTGCTGCTGCAGGTCATCCGCCAGAACGCACCGCTGTTCCAGCGCTATTTCCGCTTCAAGGCCGCCGCCCTGGGCCTGCCGCGCCTGCGACGTTACGACATCTATGCGCCCCTGAGCGACGCCGACAAGTCCTTCCCCTTCGATGACGCCATGCGGATGGTGGATGAGGCCTATCGCGCGTTCTCCCCCACCCTGGCGGACCTGGCGCTGCGCGTTCCCACCGAGCGACATCTCGACAGCGAACAGCGTCCCCGCAAGCTGGACGGCGCTTTCTGCTCCAGCGTGTTGCCCGGACTGACGCCGTGGGTGCTCACGAGCTATGCCGGCAAGATCAATGACGTCTCCACGCTGGCCCACGAATTGGGACATGCGGTCCACGCGCTGATGGCGGCGGAGCATTCCACCTTCACCTTCCACTCCGCGCTGCCGATGGCGGAGACTGCCTCGGTCTTCGGCGAGATCCTCCTCACCGACAAGCTGCTGCGCGAGGAGACCGATCCCGCCGTGCGCCGCACGCTGCTCAACAATTTCCTCGCGGATGCCTACGCCACCGTGATGCGACAGGCCTACTTCGTGTTCTTTGAAAATCAGGCGCACGCGATGATCAAAGAAGGAGCCACCGCCGAGGCCCTGCAGGCGGCCTATCTCGACAACCTGCGCGAGCAATTCGGCGACGCCGTCGAAATCAGCGACGAGTTCCGCTTTGAATGGCTCAGCATCCCGCACATCTACCACACCCCCTTCTACTGCTACGCCTATTCCTTCGGCCAGCTGCTGGTGCTCGCGCTCTATCGCAAGTACAAGGCCATCGGGCGTGAAGCTTTCGAACCGCAATATCTGCGCATCCTGGCCTACGGCGGCTCTGCCAGCCCGGCGCACATCATCAGCGAGGCAGGCTTCGACATGGCCTCCGAGGAATTCTGGCAGGGCGGTTTCGATCTGCTGGCGGAAATGCTCGACGAGCTCGAACGCCTGGCATAGAAGATCGCCCGCATCCCACAAAGGAGTTTACATGTTTCTGCGGCACACCACCGCAAACGCAAATGTGAGTTGTGAGCTGTGAGTCGTAATCGAAGGCTGCGACGACTCTCTTCTCACGACTCACCGATCTCTATTTTCAGAGGAGGAGCGATGACTGCTGAAAAGGAAAAATTACAGGCCGAACGACAGCGCTGGCGCGAGGCCACCTACCAGAAAGTGCTCAAACGCTTTCCCGAACGCCGCCCCCAGTTCACGACCCCCTCGGGGATCCCGGTCGAGCCGGTGTTGACGCCCCTTGACGTGTCCGAGGATTATCTCGCCGCCTTGGGTTTCCCCGGCGAATATCCCTTCACCCGGGGCATCCAGCCGACCATGTACCGGGGGCGCTTCTGGACCATGCGCCAATACGCCGGTTTCGCCACCGCCGAGGAATCTAACGCGCGCTACCGCTATCTGCTGGAACAGGGACAGACCGGGCTTTCCGTGGCCTTCGATCTCCCCACGCAGCTGGGCTATGACGCCGATGATGACATGGCCCTGGGCGAGGTCGGCAAGGTCGGCGTCTCCATCAGCTGCCTGGAGGACATGCGCACGCTGTTCCGCGAGATTCCCCTGGAAAAAGTGAGCACCTCCATGACCATCAACGCGCCGGCGGCCGTGTTGTGGGCCATGTACATCGCCGTCGCTAAAGAGCAGGGAGCGGACATCCGCCAGCTCGACGGCACCATTCAGAATGACATTCTCAAGGAATATGTCGCGCGCGGCACGTACATTTTCCCGCCGCGACCCTCGATGCGCCTGATCACCGACACATTTCGCTTCGGCGCCGCCGAGGTTCCCAAGTGGAATCCCATCAGCATCAGCGGCTATCACATCCGTGAGGCGGGCAGCACGGCGGTGCAGGAGATCGCCTTCACGCTGGCGGATGGCATTGCCTACGTGCAGGCGGCGCTGGAGGCCGGACTCGGCGTGGATGCTTTCGCCCCGCGGCTCTCGTTCTTCTTCAACGCGCACAACAACTTCCTGGAGGAAATCGCCAAGTTCCGCGCCGCCCGGCGGCTGTGGGCGCACATCATGCGCGAGCGCTTCGGCGCGCAGGATCCCAAGTCGTGGATGCTGCGTTTCCACACCCAGACCGCCGGCTCCACACTCACCGCGCAACAGCCGATGAACAACGTCGTGCGGGTGACGCTCCAGGCGTTGGCCGCTGTCCTGGGAGGCACCCAGTCGCTGCACACCAACTCCATGGACGAGGCGCTCTGGCTGCCGACGGAGGAAAGTGTCCGCGTGGCGCTGCGCACGCAGCAAATCATCGCCTATGAATCCGGCGTCGCCGACGCGGTTGACCCACTCGCCGGCGCCTACCAGGTCGAGTACCTCACCGACGAGATCGAGAAGCGCGCGATGGCCTACATCCAGACCATTGACGAGCTGGGCGGCGCGACCGCAGCCATCGAGCAGGGATACCTGCAGGCCGAAATCGCCGACGCCGCCTATCACGCGCAACAGGCGGTGGAAAAGGGCGAACAAGTCATCGTCGGCGTCAACAAGTTCCAGATCGAAGAGGAGCGGCTGGAGCTGACGCAGCTCCGCGTTGATCCGGCAGTCGAGGCCCAACAGCGCGTGCATCTCGCCAAAGTGCGCGCCGAACGCGACAGCGCCCGCGCCTCCGCCGTGCTCGTGCGCCTCGAAGCCGCAGCGAAAACGCCTGACGCGCCTCTCATGCCGCTGTTCATCGAAGCAGTGGAGGCCGATTGCACGCTCGGTGAAATCTGCGGCGTGCTGCGTCGCGTCTGGGGGGAATATCAGCCCAAAGTGGTGTTGTAGCTCGGGGAATCGGTCACGCAGCGTGAGGGGAATCTCTCTCACGCTGCGTCGTTTTGATTGACAGGGACGCGATTCGCCGGTATACTATGATTGATCAATTGATTGATCAATCGCAACAGGCTGAGCATTCGCCCCAGGAGGTGCGCCATGGAGAAGAAAATCAGCGCTACGGAGGCCCGCGTCCATTTCGGCGAGCTCATCCGCAAAGTCAAAGAGGAGCAGCAGCCCTACATTGTCGAGCGCGACGGCGAGCCCTACGTCGTGCTGCTCTCCGCTGAGGCCTACGCGCGGCTAAAGCAAAGCCGTGAGCCAGATTGGCGTGAGGCTCTGAGCCAGGCGCGGCAGCTGCGTGAGAAAATGGCGGCGCGGCGCGGCGACATGCCCCTCCCCGATCCCGCCGAAGTGATCCGTGAAATGCGTGAGGACCGCACACGTCAACTCCTGGAAACACTCGGACAACGTGATGAAGAAGAGGCGCCGGAGCAATGAAATCGCCGGAGTCGTGGGCCACAAGGATTTGCCTGGATGCCAGCTTTGTCATGCAAATTCTCACCGAATCCGCTCACGGTGAACAAGCCTCGGCGTTACTGGAGCAATGGCAGCTCGAAGGGCGCCGGCTCATCGCCCCGACGCTGCTCCCCTACGAGATCAGCAATGGCCTGCATCAAATCACCAGGCATGGCTGGCTAACGCCGCTCGAAGCTCAGCACGCTTTGGACCTGGCGCTGGCTTTAGGGATCCATCTCTATGGCGACCCAATTTTGCACAAACACGCTCTCGAGCTGGCCGAAGTCTTTACCCTCCCCGCGGCCTACGACGCGCACTATCTGGCGCTCGCTCAGCGCTTCGACGCCGATTTCTGGACGGCGGATCGGCGCCTGTTCCTCGCCGTTCACGAAAGCCTCTCCTGGGTCTATCTCTTGCAATGAAACGTCTGGCTTCCCGCCGAATGTTAAAACCGTTTGTAACTGTTCAGCCTGGCGCCAGATGGCTAGCCGGCGATGGATGAACCTTTGTGGCCTGTAGCTTTTGCCCCACCCCCTGCCCCCTCCCCAACGGCGCAGACGCCGTTGGGGAGGGGGAGAAAAAAATTGGGGCTTTGCAGGCGGGCGTAGCCCGCCTGCAAAGCCCCACAAAAAAAAGTTCCCCTTCCCCCCGCGCGGCGCGGGGGGAAGGGGCCAGGGGATAGGGTGCAAAAGTTGATACTCAATCTTCAACAGTCGCCAGGAAATCTTGCGTTTTTTAGTCAGTGGCTGAACAGTAACAACCGTTTTTTGAATTGCCACCTCAAGCCCGTCCAAAATGAATTCCAGGCTCAGCCGTGGAGCTCCCTGAAGTGGGCATCACTTGCAACACGCCTGAGCGCCTTTGACTGTATCGGGGCGGAACTTCCCTCGCCGGCCAATATGCCGGATGCTTTGATTGACAGGGACGCGATTCGCCGGTATACTATGATTGATCAATTGATTGATCAATCGCAACAGGCTGAGCATTCGCCCCAGGAGGTGCGCCATGGAGAAGAAAATCAGCGCCACGGAAGCCCGCGTCCATTTCGGCGAGCTCATCCGCAAAGTCAAAGAGGAGCAGCAGCCCTACATCGTCGAGCGCGACGGCGAGCCCTACGTCGTGCTGCTCTCCGCCGAAGCCTACGCACGGCTGACTCTCCCCCAGACGGGGCAAGCCTGGGATTATCCCATGCAGCTCGCCGAAGAATCCAGGCGGCGCGTGCGTGAGGAACTGCAGGGGCAGGTCTTGCCTCCCCTCAATGAAACCATCCGCGAGATGAGAGAGGAACGCGATGCCCAACTCGACGAAGCTCTTGACGTGCCTTGACAACAGTGTGGTCATTCCTTTCCTGATAGAACACCCCCTGAGTCGCCCGGCGCAGGCGCTGTGGGACCTGTGGCGGCAAGAGCAACGGCAACTCATCGCTCCCTTCTTGCTGCGCTATGAAGTGACCAATGTGCTGTACAGGTATCACGCCAAAGGATGGCTCAGCCAGGAGACGGCGCTTTTTGCCCTGCAATCGGCCTTCACGTTGCCGATCACCTTTTATCAGGATGAGCTGTTACACCAGCAAGCCTGGGTCATTGCGGATAGATTTGCTCTCCCCGCAACCTACGACGCGCATTATCTGGCGCTCGCTCAGCGCTTCGACGCCGATTTCTGGACGGCAGATCGGCGCCTGTTCCTCGCCGTCCACGAAAGCCTCCCCTGGGTCCACCTCTTGCAATGAAACGTCTGGCTTCCCGCCGAATGTGGCGGATTGTCACTTGCAGGCGCTCCCCAGAAACGGCTATAATACCGCTGATAGGCGCCCAAACGGTCGTGAACGGCTCACCGGGTTGGCCAGGGAGGAACCCCGACCCTGACAGGAGTCAATCACACTAAAGCGCGTTGTATGGGGATGTGTCATCAGACCCGGAATCCATTCCAGGGCGGGGCCTGAGAGCAAACTAAAGTTCGCGTTACTTTTCTGATCCGTGAAATCTGCGTTCATCCGTGAGCCATTTGTTGAGGAGATCACTTACGCATCACGCATGACGCATTACGTATTTTCAGGGGAGCAGCTATGGCCCGACTGCATGAATATCAAGGAAAACAGCAGCTGGCAAAGGAGGGCATCCTCACACCGCGTGGCGCGGCGGCGACGACCCCAGACGCAGCCCGCGCTATTGCCGCCGAGATCGGGCGCCCGGTGATGGTCAAGGCGCAGGTGTGGGTGACCGGACGTGCGGGCCTCGGCGCTATCCGCAAAGCGGCGACCCCTGACGAAGCCGCCCTCATCGCCGAAACGCTGCTCGGTCAGCGGATCAAGAACCTCACCGTGACGGAAGTGCTCGTCGAAGAGCAGCTCGACATCGCCCGCGAGTTCTACGCCGGCGTCATCGTGGATGACCGTGCGCAGGCGCCACTGGTGATCTTCTCCAGCGTCGGCGGCACCGGCATCGAGGAAATCGCCGTCGCCCATCCCGACAAAGTCGCCCGCACCCATGTGGACATCGAGCGCGGCTTCCTGGATTATCAGGCCCGCGACCTCGTCCGTCGCACCGGCATCAGCGGCAAGTTGCAGAGTGAGCTGGGGGACCTGCTCGTGCGGCTCTACCAGGTCGCCCGCGGTTGCGAGGCTCGCTCAGCGGAGATCAACCCCCTGGCGCTGACCGCAGAGGGGAAACTGGTCGCGGCGGATTGCCGGATCACCGTGGACGATTACGCCGTCTTCCGTCACCCGGAACTCGGCATCGAAATCGCCCGCGAGTACGACCGTCCCCCGACGCAGCTGGAGAAAATCGCCTATGCGGTGGAAGCGCAGGATTATCGCGGCACGTTTTATTTCATCCAGATGGCCGAAGGCTTTCAGCGCGGCGAGGGGTACATCGGCTTTCATGGCGCGGGCGGCGGCGGCTCGATGATGAGCATGGACGCGCTGCTGCGCCAGGGCTTCAAGGTGGCTACCTTCGTGGACACCAGCGGCAACCCACCCGCGAGCAAGGTCTATCGCGCGGCGAAAATCGTCCTCGCCGTCGGCCCCATAGACGGCTATTTCAGCTCCGGCTCTGGCGTCGCCAGCCAGGAGCAATTTTACTCGGCGCGGGGCTTCTTCAAAGCCTTCCTGGAGGCGCAGGTGGAGGTTCCCATCGTCGTGCGGCTCGGCGGGAACGGCGAGGATCGCGCCGTGGAGATCCTCGAGGGCTTGAACGGCCGCATCCCCGCGCCGGTGGAGGGCTACAAGAAGGATGATTCCCCCGATTTCTGCGTCCAGCGGCTGGCAGCGTTGATCGGCGAGCAAGCGGAAAAGCGAGAAAGCGGAAAAGCGGAAAGGCGAGAAAGCGAAAAGGCGAGAAAGCGAGAAAGCGAAAAGGCGAGAAGGCGAGAAGGCGAAAAGGCGGGAGAGCGGAGCAGCGAGACGCTCTATACTTTCCTGAGCCCCACCGGCACGGTGACGCTCGATCACGCGCTCTGCGCGACGTGCGCCAGCAAGGTCTGCGTCGAGGCGTGCGCGCGGCGCATTCTCGCGCTCGACGCCGAGGGCCTGCCCGTGCTCGCCATCACGCCGGAGGAAGCGCAGAAGGGACGCTGTGTCGAGTGCCTCGCCTGTGAGGTGGATTGTCTCCTCTACGGTGCGGGGGGCGGACACGTGGACTTGCCGATCGCGGGGCTGGATGCCTGACGGGGAGAAATTATGGCTATTCTCATTGATCAAAACAAACGGGTACTCGTGCAAGGCATCACCGGGCGGGAAGGGATGGCTCGGGCGAAATTGATGACGGAATACGGCACTCAAGTGGTGGCCGGGGTGACTCCAGGACGCGGCGGCGAGCGCGTCGAAGACATCCCCGTCTACGATACGGTGTTGGAGGCCTGGGAGCAAGTCGGCCCCCTGGACGTGAGCGTGCTCTTCATTCCCGCGCCGTTGGTGAAAAGCGCGGCGCTCGAAGCCGTTGACGCCGGCGTCAAGTTGCTCGTCATTGTGCCGGATCGCGTGCCGATCTATGACGTGTTGAGCATCGCCGCGCGCGCCCAGGCGGTCGGGGCGCGCTTCATCGGCCCGAACACGCTGGGGGTGCTCAGCCCCGGCAAGGCCGTGTTGGGCATGATGGGCGGACGCGCTTCTGCCGCCAAATCGTGGTTCATCCCCGGCCCGGTGGGAATTTCCTCCCGCAGCGGCGGCATCACCTCTTCCATGGCCTATTATCTCGCGCGCGAGGGCATCGGCGCGACGACGCTCGTCCATGTAGGGGGAGATGCGGTAGTGGGCATGCCCCATCCCGACGTGATGCTGGAATTCGAACGCGACCCCGAGACCCAGGCCGTGGTGATGTTCGGCGAGATCGGCACCAGCCAGGAGGAACGGGTGGCTGATCTCATCGAGGCGGGCGCGTTCACCAAGCCGTTGATCGCCTGCATCGGCGGGAAGGCAGCGCGACAGGGCACGCGCTTCTCCCATGCCGGCGCCATCGTCGAGGGCGGACGCGGCACCTACGAGGGCAAGGTCGAACGGCTACGAGAGGTCGGCGCGACGGTGGTGGACTCCTTCATGGACCTGCCGGCGGCGACGAAGGCGGTGTTGGCGAAGATGGGATGAGAAAGGGGAGTCGCGAGTTGGAAGTCGAAGGTCGAATTCACGGAACAGAAACTTCCGACGGGTCAAAATCCCCTGCGCTCTCAGTGGTGAGAAAAATCTCTAGCGGGAGGAAGTATGCCTGAGACGAGCTGGTCACAGCCGATTACCCAAGTTGCCCCGAACATGATCGCGGTGCGAGGCTACCGCATCGAAGACCTGATGGGACAGGTACCGTTCTCGCATGTCGTTTATCTGGTCCTGAAAGGCGAGCTGCCCACGCCGGCGCAGGGGCGCATCATGGACGCGCTGCTCGTCTCCAGTGTGGATCACGGCGCCACGCCGCCCTCGGCGCTGGCAGCACGGACGGTGGCTTCGGGCGGAGCTCCCCTCACGACCGCCGTCGCGGCAGGGATTATGACCATCAACCGGCATCACGGCGGCGCCATCGAGGGCTGTATGCGCGTCTTGCTGGAGGGCGTGGCGCGTCAACGCGAGGCGGCTCTGTCGGCGGCCGAAGTCGCGCGGACAATCGTCGCCGAGGCCCGCGCCGCCGGCCAACGGCTGCCGGGCTACGGACATCGGCTCCACACCGCCGATCCCCGCACGGCGCGCCTGCTTGCTCTCGTCGCCGAAGAGGGGCTGGCCGGCGCTTATGTCGCCCTGGCGCAAGCCATCGCCGCCGCCATCGCCGAAGCTTCGGGCAAGGCGCTCCCCCTCAACGTGGATGGCGCCATCGCCGCCGTGCTCTGCGAGCTGGATTTCCCGCCGGAGATGGGCAACGGCTTCTTCGCCATCGCCCGCACCGTCGGGTTGACCGCGCACGTCTTCGACGAGATCACGTCCCAGCGGCCCATGCGTCCCATCGAACCCACCTCCGGCTACAACGGCCCGGAGCTGCGCCCGTTGGAGCGCCGCGACCCGTAGGTGGGGGACGTGTAAACGTGTAAACGTGTAAACGTGCGAACGTGTGAACGTGTGAAGGAGATGGGGAGATGAGGAGCAAGGGAGAGGGGGAGCAGGGGAGATGAGGAGAGGGCTGCTCGTTACCCATTACCCATTACCCATCACCCATTACCCATCACCCCTCACCCATTACCCATCACCCATTACCCATCACCCCTCACCCATTACCCATTACCCATCCCTTTACTTCTGACGCATTACGTATTACCTCTCAAGGAGATCTTTATGCGTGACCGTCTATTGCAATTGTTACCGGAGTTCGACCTGATCCAGGACGCCGAGCTGCGGGAGAAAGCGCTGCAATGTTGGGAACTGGCGCTGACGGAAGGCGGTTGGACGCCGGAAGCGCTGCTCGACATGCCCTTCACCCTGCTCATCACTCCCTGTCCGGCAAACTTCATCGAGCACGTGCGCGGGGTGACGCTGACCGCCCTGCGCGCAGCGGAGGTCTTCCAGCAAATCTACGGCGAGCGCTTGCCGGTGCAGCGCGATGTCCTCATTGCGGGCGGATTGCTGCACGACGTCGGCAAGCTGCTCGAATACCGTCGCAACGCCGAGGGCCAAGTCGTCCAAAGCGAGAACGGGAAGCTGCTGCGGCATCCCTTCAGCGGCACGGCGCTCGCGGCGCGGGCAGGATTGCCCGTCGAAGTGCAGCACATCATCGCGACGCACGCCGCCGAAGGCGACAAGGGTCATCGCAGCACCGAAGCCACCCTCATCAATCACGCCGACTTTATGCACTTCCACAGCCTGCTGCGGCAGGCAGGGGGATAGCAGGTAGGGATCGGGAGCTTATGGGCAAAACAATGATTCAAAAGCTGTTCGCGACGCACACCGTGCCAGAGGCGTCGGTCGAGCCGGGCGACATCATCTGGCTCGATCTGGATGTGCGCACGGCGCGGGATTTCGGCGGGGCGAACGTGGTGCAGAACTACCGCGAGCACTACGGCGACGCCCCCGTTGCGGATCCGACGCGCACTTTCTTCACCTTCGACCTGGTCGCGCCGCCGAGCAACATCCCCTACGCCAACAATCAGCAGCTCTGCCGTGAGTGGGCGCGCAGTCAGGGCATTCGGGTCTACGACGTGAACGCCGGCATCGGCTCGCACGTCGCCATCGAAGAGGGCCTGGTACACGCCGGCGACACCTTCGTCGGCACCGACAGTCACCTCAACATCCTCGGCGCCATAGGCGCTTTCGGGCAGGGAATGGGCGACCAAGACATTGCCTTCGCCTTCAAGAGCGGGCGCACCTGGTTCGAGGTCCCCCCTACGATGAAGGTCGTCCTCCATGGGACGCTGCGCGCTCCCTGCACTGCCCGCGACCTCACGCTCGCCGTGCTGCAGCGGCTCGGCGCGGATGGCGCGTTGGGACGGGCCATCGAATTCCACGGTCCCGCCATCAAGGCGCTCGACCTGGCGGGACGCATCACGCTCGCCAGCCAGGTGACAGAGATGGGTGGCATCATCGGCTTCCCCATCAGCGAGGCTATCCCCGCCTCCCTCCTCCCCGATCATGACGCCGACTACATCGAAAGCATTGAGATTGACATCACCGAGCTGGAGCCGCTCATCGCCTGCCCGCCCAATCCCGCCAACGTCCATCCCGTGCGCGAGCTGGCAGGCAAGCGGATAGACAGCGTCTTCCTCGGCTCGTGCACCAACGGGCGTTTCGAGGACTTCGCGGCGGTAGCGGCGATCGTGAAGGGCCACCAGCTCGCGCCGCACGTCATGGCGACCGTCGTGCCGGCGACGCGGCGTGTCTATGCGCAGCTGCTCGCCTCCGGCGTGCTGGAGACGCTCTTCGAGGCGGGCTTCATCATCAGCAATCCGGGGTGTGGCGGCTGCGCCTCCGGGCATCTGGGGATGACGGGCAAGGGTGAAGTGCAGGTCAGCACGAGCAATCGTAACTTCCCCGGCAAGCAGGGAGCGGGGCAAACGTACCTGGCAAGCCCGGTCACAGCGGCGTGGAGCGCGCTCAGAGGCGAAATCACCGTGCCGGAGGTGAGGGCATGAGACCGACGCAGATCACCGGGCGGCTGTGGGTATTGCGAGACGCCACCGGGCGGCTTTACACCGACATTGACACCGACATGATCTTTCACAACCGCTATCTGCACATCACTGAGGTGACGCAGATGGGCCAGTATGCGCTGGACAACCTCAAAGGATGGGAAGATTTCGCCCGCCGCGCGCGGCCGGGCGACCTGATCATGGCGGGGAGCAATTTTGGGGCGGGATCTTCACGGCAGCAGGCGGTGGATTGCTTCCACGCGCTGGGGATTGCCGCCCTCATCGCCGAGAGTTTCGGCGCCATCTACAAACGCAACGCCATCAACAGCGGCCTGCCCCTCGTGACATTCCCGGGACTGGCAGAGGTCGCCTCCAGGTTCGAGAGCGGTGACCTTGTGACGGTGGACTTCTGCACCGGCGCGCTGATTCGCAATGGCGCGGAGCACTTCCAGGCGCAGCCGTTCTCCAAAGTGCAGCTGGATATCTATCAGGCGGGAAATCTGTTCGAGTATGGAAAAGTAGTGACAGGTTAAGCGAGGCATTATGGGACAGACATTCGCAGAGAAGGTATTGGCGCAAAAAACGGGCCTGGAGCGGACGGTCGCCGGGCAGATTGTGACGGTGAAGCCGGACCGCCTGCTCACCCACGACAACACCTCCGCCATCGCCGCGACGTTCTACAAGATCGGTGTGAAGCGGATGGCGGACCCCACCCTATCGGTCATCGTGCTCGATCATGTCGTCCCGGCGGCGAACGAGACTTACGCCATAAGCCACCAGGCCACGCGCGCCTTCGTGGCGGAGCAGGGCATCACGGCCTTCTACGATGTCGGCGAGGGAATCTGCCATCAGGTGTTCCCGGAGAAGGGCCACGTCTGGCCCGGCGCGGTGATCGTGGGCAGCGACTCGCACACGCCTACGGCGGGCGCGTTCGGCGCCTTCGCGGCGGGAATCGGGCGCACCGAAGCGGCGGCGGTGATGGCGACGGGCGAGATCTGGCTGCGCGTGCCGGAGTCCATTCGCGTGATCGTCCATGGGACGCTGCCGCCGCGCGTCTCCGCCAAGGACGTGATCCTGTATCTCATCGGGCAACTGCGGGCCGATGGCGCGGACTACTGTTCTGTGGAATTTGCCGGCGAAACCATCACCGCGATGAGCGTGAGCGAGCGTATGACGCTGACCAACATGTCCGCCGAGATGGGCGCCAAGAATGCCGTGGTGGAGCCGGATGAGAAGACGCTGGCGTGGCTGGCCGGGCGCGTGTCGCAGCCGTTCACGCCGGTTTTCGCGGACGCGGATGCCGTCTATGCGCGGGTGATCACGTTGGACGCGGGCGCGCTCACGCCGCAGATTGCCCGCCCGCACACCGTGGATAACGTCGCGCCGGTGACCGACGTCGTCGGCACGCGGATTGATCAGGTGGTGCTCGGCACGTGCACCAACGGCCGGCTGGAGGACTTGCGGGCGGCGGCGGAGCTGCTGCGCGGGAAGCACATTGCGCCGGGCGTGCGGCTGCTGGTGCTGCCCGCCTCGCGGGAGGTGTTGCAGGCGGCGCTCGCGGAGGGCGTGATCGCCGATCTGATCGCCGCCGGGGCGACGCTGCTCAACCCCGGCTGTGGACCCTGCCTGGGCGCCCATCAGGGCTGCATGGCGCCGGGCGAAGCGACCCTGTCCACTTCCAATCGCAATTTCAAGGGGCGGATGGGCTCGAAGGATGCCGCGATTTACCTGGGCAGCCCGGCGACGGCGGCCGCTTCGGCGTTGATGGGCGTCATCACGGATCCGCGCGAGCTCTAATGTGCCTGACGCTGCTTTATACTACTCACGGCCATAATCTTTCAAATCTTGTAACTGTTCAGCCTGGCGCCAACTATCCAGACGGCGATGAATGAACCTTTGTGATTCGGAGCTTTTGCCCCACCCCCTGCCCCATCCCCAACGGCGCAGACGCCGTTGGGGATGGGGAGAAAAAATTGGGGCTTTGCAGGCGGGCTACGCCCGCCTGCAAAGCCCCACAAAAAAGTGCCCCTTTCCCCAGCGCACAACGCTGGGGAAAGGGGCAGGGGATAGGGGGCAAAAGTTGATACTCAATCTTCAAGGGTCGCCAGGAAATTTTCCGTTTTTCAGTCAGTGGCGATACCTTTGTCACGCAAGTGATTTTTCTCGCTTTCTCGCTTTCTCGCTTTCTCGCCTTTTCGCTGATTCGCTGACGGCTGACTGCTGATCTCTATTTTCGAAGGAGCGTTTATGAAGCCACAACTCACCGGCCGGGTATGGAAGTACGGGGACGACGTCAACACTGACGTGATTTTCCCCGGCAAGTACACGTACAGTATCAGTGATCCCAAGGAAATGGCGCCGCACGCGCTGGAGGACCTCGACCCGCAGTTTGCCGCCTCGGTGCGCCCCGGCGACATCATCGTCGCGGGAAAGAACTGGGGATGCGGCAGCTCGCGGGAGCAGGCGGTAATCTGCCTCAAAGAAGCCGGCGTCGCAGCGATTGTGGCGCGCAGTTTCGCGCGCATCTACTTCCGCAACGCCATCAACCAGGCGCTTCCCATCGTCACCTGTGATGCCGTAGAGGGCGTCGAAAATGGCGATGAGATCACGATTGATTTTGCGGCGGGCGCGGTCACCACGCCGCGCGGCGTCTTCACCTTCCCGCCGCTGCCGCCCGAAGTGCTGGCGATCATCGAGGACGGCGGCCTGCTGCCCCACGTCCGGAAACAGTTGAGCGGGTGAGCAAGAAAGCGAAAAGGCGAGAGGGCGGGTGGGCGAGGAAGCGCCTCAATAACCAGGCATAGATGACCTGGGCTTTCCAATCCTTCACCCGTCACCCATCACTCATTACCCGTTACCCATTGACCCATTACCCATCACCCATTTACCCATTACCCATCACATATTTTACGCAAAGGAGCACACGGATGGCTAAGTATCGCATTGCGCTCATGCCCGGCGATGGCATCGGCAACGATGTCATGGACGCGGCGAAGATGGTGTTGGACAAGATTGCCCTCGACGCGGAGTATCTCCCGGCGGACATTGGGTGGGAGTTCTGGCGCCGTGAAGGCGAGGCCTTGCCGCAGCGCACCATTGACTTGCTCAAGACCTGCACCTGTGCGCTGTTCGGGGCCATCACCTCGATGCCCAAGGAAGAGGCCGAAGCCGCGCTCGTCCCCGAATTGCAGGGGAAGGGATTGGTCTACCGCAGTCCCATCGTGCGCCTGCGCCAGACCTTCGACCTGTACACCAATCTGCGTCCCTGCAAGGCCTATCCCGGCAATCCCCTCAATTACCGGGATGACATTGACCTGGTGATTTTCCGCGAAAACACGCAGGATCTGTACTCCGGGGTCGAATTCCACCCGCTGCCGGAGGATCTCCGCGCCAAGCTGGAGGAACTCAGCCCGAACATGAAGGCCTTCAAGGGAACCGCCTCCGCAGACATCGCGCTGTCCTGCCGCATTCTGACGCGCGAGGGTTGCCGGCGCATCGTCCGCGCCGCCTTCGAGTACGCGAAGCAATTCGGCTATCCCACCGTCACGCTGGTGGAGAAACCCAATGTCATCCGCGAGACCTCCGGGCTGATGGTGCGTGAGGCGCGCAAGGTGGCGGCGGAGTACCCCGGCATCGAGCTGTGGGAAACGAATGTGGACGCGATGGCCATGTGGCTGGTCAAGAATCCGCAAAACTACGGCGTGATGGTCTCCAGCAACATGTTCGGCGACATCATCTCTGACCTGGCGGCGCAGCTGGTGGGCGGCCTGGGCTTCGCGTCGAGCGGCAACATCGGCGACACCTTCGCCGTCTTCGAGCCGACGCATGGCTCCGCGCCCAAATACGCCGGGCAGTACAAGGTCAATCCCATGGCGATGCTGCTCACGGTGAAGCTGATGCTGGACTGGCTCGGCGAGCCGGATACCGCTAAAGCGCTTGAAACCGCCATTGCGGCCGTCATCGCCGAGGGCGAAGTCCGTACCTATGACATGGGCGGCAAGAGCAGTACGCTGGATGTGGCTCGCGCGGTCGCGGGGAAATTGTAACTGGAAGCTGTTCTTGCGGGATCAGAGGAAAACAAAAGTCGCCACCCTCATCGGATGGCGGCTTTTTTGTTGAAGGACTCAGTGCCCGCAGCTGCTACACGAGCCGCCGCTGCACCCGCTGCAGCCGCCGCTTCCCCCGGCGCTGAACTCACTGCTGCCGGCTGCGCTGCTGCTCCCCATGACCATGAAGCGCGACAGCCCGCGTTTGGCGTGCATCCCGCCGCATTTGGGGCAGGCGATGGGCCTATCGGCGTCCGCCATGGAACGGCGTGCGTCGAAACGCTGCTGACAATCCTGGCATATGTATTCGTAAATCGGCATGGCTCACCTCACGCTATGAATACAACGCATTGTACTGCGTTTGCTTACGCAGTCAAGGGTTGAGAGACGGGGGCATCGAGGGTAAATGTGGGGTGAAGGCATCAAGCCGTAGGGGATGGCCCGACGTCGGATGCTCCAGCCGTCGGCCGGGCGCGGGTCGCCGCCGTTTGATGGGGCCTTTATCCGTCGTTGCGCAGCACGAGCGGCAGGTAAACGTGGTAGGGGGCAAAGCGCAGGATGACCAGCCCACCACCCCCATCGGCGACGCAGGCATGGACGGCTCTGGCAATCCTGGAAATCTACCGTTTTTTCTTGGTGGATTTCCACCAGCGGCGCGGTCTTCCTCGACCAGGCCGTGCTTCCTGCTCCCACAGGAGGCGGCTTTTGCAACGGGCGGTCATTTCCCGACGCAGTTCTCGACGGGTACTCCCTGTTCGCCGATGAAGGATCTGCATCTCACCGTGCGATCTCAAATCAGCCGCTAGTGCGCGCAAGGTATAGCATAGATCCGCAGGCGACTCCCATCCGGCAAGGCAAGCCAGCGCCCATCAGGGGACCAGCGCGCATTCCGACTTGGCGGTCGGGCCTGGGCGGGAAGGGCGTAGTAAGAGACCCCGTCCGCAGCCAGGACCCCCGTCTGGCCAGTACCGTCGCCATAGACCAGCTGACTGCCATCGGGCGACCAGGCCAGCGTCAACGGGATGGGCGGCGACGAGGCCAGGTTGCTATAGTCGAAAGCAACCTCGCCAATCTTGAAGAGGGTGACGACCTCATCGGCGGCCCAGTGATAGAGGCCCACGCTCAGGGGATACGGGCCCTGGAGATCGGCAACGACGGCTGTCCACCTCCCCTCCGGGTCGAATACCGGCGCACCCCACGTCAGAAAGGCAATCCGCTCGCCGTCGGGCGACCACTGCGCGGCGACGACGCCGGGTAAGAGAAAAGACGCTTCCGCGCTGACCACGTCCCACAGCCACAACTCCGGCGGTTTTCTGCCCTCGACAGGCTGGCGCAGGAAGAGGACGTGGGTGCTATCAGGAGACCAATCCGCGAAAAAAGTCCAGAAATTTGCCCAGCTCTCGTCCTCGGCGCCGATGCCAGAAAGCCAGTGTACTGTCTCAAAGCCGGGGTATGAGAGAAGATCTCCCTCTTGCGGCGCAAGCAGGCCAATTTGCGGATTGAAGCCGGCGGTGACCACCAGCGCGCTGTGGTTCGGGCTCCAGGCATACTGACTGACGCCCTTAGGCCCCTCGGGGAAGAGCACTTCCCTGGTCTGTTGTGCTAAATCAACCATGAGCAGGTCGCGGCAGCCGCTCCCGCAATTGGTCGCCACGACAAGCCGTTCCGCATCCCACCACCCCTCGATGGCTTTGAAACCTGCTCCGACGTCGGTTTGAGCTTCCTCACCGGGGAAAAGGTCATGCCTGTCTATCCCATCGGCGTTGACGACCATCACGGTTTGCAGCTCGTCTTCGGCGCGCCGCGTGACGAAGGCGAGTCGCGTCCCGTCGGGGGACCAAGCGGGGTCGCTGAGCGCCGGGAGCGCCAGGCGGTGAGGACTATCGAAATCCGGCGCGGCGACTACCAGCAGCGCGCCTTCGTGCTCCTCGTCCGGCGCGACATAAGCCAGCGCCTCTCCGGTAGGCGACCAGGCGAAGCGCTTTGTCCGGCCCTCGGAGTCATCAAGCAGAGACAACTCGGCAATCAGACAGGCTGGCATAGGCTGTGCGTCGGGCGTCGGAAAATTCCATCTTGCCGGCGTCGGAGAAGGCGCAAGTGTGGGTGTAGATCTAGGCGTCGGCGTCGGCGGGATGGAGGTTGCAAGGGGCACAACCGTGTCTGTAGGCTGTGCGGTCTCCGTCGGTGTAACGGCGCCCTGGCAAGCGGAGATGACGAGTAAAACGAAAATCCATAGCGCGCCTGCCGGAATTTTAGGCAGCAACTGGCGTTTCATGGTTTATCTCCCTTCTGTGTGATTAGAGATTTCCGTCCACCGGACCGCCCGATGATGCTTCCATCTTATCACATGGGGACGGCTCTGGCAATCCTGGAAATCCACCTTGTTTTCTAGTGGATTTCCACCAGCGGCGCGGTCTTCCTCGACCAGGCCGTGCTTCCAGAGCCAAACGGCGCCCTCGAGGCGCGCGGCGAGCACCCATTTGCGCCAGGCATTCCCCATGTGCGTCGCCACCGTGTGTGCGTTGATTGCCAACGCTGCGGCGATCTGCGTGACAAGCCCCTACGCGCACTCGAGCTGCTGCCAGGCCGCGGCGCGGGCCGGCGGCTGACTGACTGGATTCTCCTGGCCTGGTTTCTCCCCAACTTCATTTCAAGCGCTCTCACACTGGCGTAAGTCAGCATTCTTCAGGGATTCCTGACTTACATTTTGGTGGGGCGTCTATCTGACCGGGGCTTAACAGGAGGGTAACGGCAAGGCGCTACGGTGAATGCACAGGAAGCGCCTTGCACGGTTTCAGTTGCTCTGGCTAATGTTTTGGGGAAAGTCCAAGAGGGAATACCGGCTGACGGCTATCGTCGAAGTCAATGATGAGCCCATAATAATCCAGGGGGACTATTGTTTCATCACAAGGCACGAAGCGGAAATCATACATCCCTGATTCCAGGTCGTAGACCCGGCAATGGTCTCCGATGGAGAAACTCTCTACCTTCAAAAGATTGGGCCCCCACTCACTTTGATGGGGCTGCAAGGTCTGGATTTGACAAATGTCGTATTCCGTGTAATTGATGAACTCTACAAACGATGGTTGTCTTTGACAACCGCTGCTGAGTAGAGACCCCAGAAGCAAGACGATTAGCAACAGTTTCGGTTTCATATGTGTGAGTCCCTTCTTAATGGAAGTTTTATATGCAAAAAGCCTCGTCAAACTTATTTTAGCCAAAGACTGTAGGACCCGCGGAAACTGCTAGTGGTGTCAGCAATACGACTGCCATTACTACAACGAGGCTTACAGACCTCCAGTGGCGTTTCATGGTTTATCTCCCTTTTGTGTGATTAGAGATTTCTACCCACTGGACCGCCCGGCGATACTTCCATCTTATCACATGGGGACGGCTCTGGCAATACTGGAAATCCACCATTTTTTCTTGGTGGATTTCCACCAGCGGCGCGGTCTTCCTCGACCAACCCGCGCTTCCAGAGCCAGACGGCGCCCTCGAGGCGCGTGGCGAGTCCCCATTTGCGCCAGGCATTCCCCATGTGCGTCGCCATCGTGTGTGCGTTGACGCCAAGCCTGCGGCGATCTGCGTGACAAGCCCCTACGCACGCTCGCGCTGCGACGGCGGGTAAGGGTCATGGCGCCACGACGGTTACCGGGATGCGGGTCAGCAACATGCTGTAAGTGCTGGCCTCTGGATGCCATTCACTCCCCCCTCGCCACGAGCGGAGGTAGTAAGGATACGGATACGCCAGGACCATCAGCGTGTGCTCACCCTCTGCCAGGTCAGGAACCCAAATCACATAGGGAACGTAGTCTGCCGCCATGGCTACCTGTGGCGGCACGGCCAGGAGGTCGCTCTGCGTGGGGTGATCATCCCAGAACACCAACGTGCGGATGGGAATGTCCGCTGTGGCTGTGGAAGGCGGGGCTGCAAAACGAGCATAATAAGTGACCGATTCGCCAGCCCGGACGGTGTCGCGGGTCAGCAGCACACCGTATTCCCCTGCAGTCGGTTTTGCCTTGACCATAGTCGTATCCATGTGACACGCGAGTTACAACCGACTACGCGTGGCACTTTACCAATCGAATAACTCTTCCCGAAAGAGTTGCCAAGAGGCCAGTAGACAAGGGCTGCGAGATGTGCCATGCTGACACTGAGAATCGCCGTCAGGAGGTGCAAGGTGAACAGGGGCACAACTCGCAGTGTCGTGCTGAGGGCCCAGGCCCGGCGCCAGAGTCTGGAGCGGCTGCGGCAAGCCTATCGGCGTCTGCTGCAAGCGTATGAAACTCAGGAGGGGAAGCAAGATGGAAGGGAAGCCAGTGGTAGCATTGTACGCTCGCGTTTCGACACGGCATCAGGCGCAGGAAGCG
>Ga0208825_1001057_pt1 | contig 22767 bp, 13 predicted proteins | sample AD_UKC113_MetaG_FD_184450 | JGI IMG/M metagenome (GOLD analysis project Ga0208825, IMG submission 184450) | Active sludge microbial communities of municipal wastewater-treating anaerobic digesters from Hong Kong - AD_UKC113_MetaG (SPAdes)... | ecosystem: Engineered > Bioreactor > Anaerobic >...
CGGCGGCCGCTTCTATTTCCTTAAGGTCCATGACCATAAAAGCCGTGGAAAGACCATCAGATAGAGCCGGCGAGGGATGCGACACCCAGACGGCTAACTGCCTGGACAGGGCCTGCCGTCGGCGCGGATCATAAATATGCTCGCCTTTAACTTCATGTCCGGAGCCGCTCAGGGCTCTGTCTTTAAGGTTTACCCGGCCGGGCTTTAGAAAATCAAAGCCACCGCCGACAGTTACCGGCCAGGCTTCTTTTCCGCGGGCCAGAACTGTGCTTTGACCGGCATTGGCCAGAAAGCTGTCTATTTCCCAGCTGGAAAGGTGGGCGGCCGCCGCCTCCAGAGCATAGCCTTTGCCAATGGCTCCGAGATCCAGATCAAGCCCGTAAGTACTTTCTTCCAGCCTCAGGGCCAGATACTGGCTTTGAGTTTCAATGAGCTCGAGCGGAAAAAGTTCAGCCCAGGGATCCTGTTCAAGCTGCTGCTTTTGTTGCGATCGGATTATGCTTTTCGATTTGCTCACTGCGCGGTTAATTTTATCATCCTGACTATCGCCACTTCTGGCCGAATTGAGTGTCCCATCCGTGCTTTTATTCGATCCGCCTCCACCAGCCACCTGTTTATTTTTTATGGCTCGAAAGTTGATATTAAAGGCTCCGCCCGTCTCAACCATCAGCTCAAAACTCATTTTTAGACACTCATAGGTTTCAACCCCGATGGGCAGTGGTTCGCCCACTTTCAAGCGATTAATCATGGAGATTTCACTTCCGGGATCAAAGCGGCTGAAAAGTCTCTCCAGCCGGTCGATTTCTTTAAAAAAAGCCTGAGCGGCGCTGCGGGCATAGATTTCTTTTTCCCCGGCAACGAGCAGTTCAAAAAAAGTGCTCATGGCCTCATGGGAGAAACGATGAATCGGAAGCTCGCTCAACTTTTTTACCCGGCCTGCCCCGGTTTGACAATAATAATGTCGAGAACCAGCATGGCGGCCAGAATCGAAACAACAGCACTCCAGCGATGGAGATTGAAAAATAAGATTTGAGCCGGAAAGTTAAAATAGGGCAGCATCGAGCCGAGGGTGGATAAAATTAAAAAGAAGCCAGCCAGGACAAACAGCCAGAAACTCGCCGCCTGAAAATAAATCCGCGGAAAATAGCGGTTTAAAACCAAACAATAAAAGCCTCTGCCCTCACCGGACATTTCTTTAGAGCTCTCGCCACCGGAGAGAGGCAGATAAACCCTGGCCCGGAGAAAAAGAACAGCCATCAGGCACACGGCGAAAAGTCCCCCACAGGCCACATGAAGAAGAAGCGGAAAACCAAAAAGTCCGCGCGAAATAAACCAGGCAAAGAAAAGGCCGCTCAAACTCAGATAAAGATAGCTTAAAGCCAGGGCATAAAAGATCCAGACTGTCCAGCCACGATAATTTTTCTGTCCCCAGCTGATGAAATAATCGAGCGATTTATCCCAGCGGCTGAGTTTTAGATATGATTTTCCCCAGCTGCCAAGCCAGTTAAAATAGCCCTTCAGAGTCTCAGCCGAAAGTTTTTTCTGGTCTTCTTTTAGATGATTTAGATAGCGGCCAAAAGTTAACCTCAGTCCGAGAGCAACGATTAATAAAAAACTGCCGATTCCAAACAGCATCCGCTATCTCCTGTTTTCCTTTTGAGCCGCTTCATCTGCAATTTTAGAAACTTTGCCAGTAACTCGGAGAATAACTACCGCCAAAATCAACCCGATAACCAGCAAACAGCCAGCCAGAACCAGTTTGAGGGCCGGCCTGACAGCAAAAGTCAGCCCAAAAATCCACTGGAAAAACGAGCCTGTTTTCATCAGATCAGAACTGAGTCTCTCCTCTCTCGCCCTGGTTTTAAGGGGGCCTGGAGCCTCAATTTTCCCGAAGAAAACTTTTGAGTTAAGACTGTGGCAATCGGTGCAACTGTTTTTGCCCAGGGCCTGCTGGGCCGGACGGACATTGTGCGCCAGCGGCCAGGAAACTGCTCTGGCAGCCGGATGCTGGCCTGCTTTGAGTTTCCCATCTTTATCCAGGCTAAAAACCTGGCCGGAAGCAACGTAAGAGAATTCTCGGGCAGGATTGGTCTCACTCAATCTCTTCAGCCCGAGGGTAATCTGTTCCTCCGTCAGGAGCTCTCGGCTATCACCCAGCTCGGCGAGTGTTCTCAGCCAGAAGTCATCAAAGAGTGGCCTGACGATATTATCTTCAAGCCAGCCAGGTGCGGGCAGAACAGCCTCGCCTTCTTTCCCTTCTTTTACTTCTTTCTGTTCTATTTCCTCTTTTTGGAGATACCCTTCCTCCAGCCTGTAAATGACTTTTTCCACAACCAGCGCTGGCTCTTTAGCCGGTTTCTGCAGCTTCAAAGCATTGAGGACATTGAGAATTCTGTCTTCCATTTCGGCCGTGGCTTCATCCGGATTAAAAGCCGGGAGCAGAAGCTTGACCTCACTACCTTTTTTCTGCATCAGCAGAAATTTGTCTTCATCTGCCTTTTTACTGAGCTTAACGCGGTGAACATCGAGACTGCCGTCCGCATTTGGTTCAAACAAAAAATTGGAAATAAGAACCGCCGGATCAAAACCTTCCTCAGCCAGCGGATAGAGACAGTTGAGCAGGCTGGCCACCGTTTCTTTGACCTCAAAAATGCCGGGTGAAGTTTCTAAAACTGTCTGAGTTGCTACTGGCACCAGCTCTTTCCCTTTTTTTTCTGCCCAGAAAGCAGGCCACATCATCCGCTCGGGATAAATTTTATCATCCTTTTCCCTGACGAAAACCGGCTCAATGATCAGTGGATAATCAGCCGTCCAGTTCGCCTTGCCAAAGATCCCTAAGCGATTGGCTCTTGAGGTATAAATTTCCTGAGGCTCTTTTTCCGGCATTAACCCTGAATGGCAGACAGTGCAGGCTAAGCGCTCAAAATGAACTTTGGGAATGCCACGATGAGCTGGACGCGGTGCGCCCAGAAAGCCAGCATAACCTTCGCCGCCTTTTTCGGGTTTTTCCCCCAGATGGCAGCCGGCACAGGTCAGGCTATCCTGCTTGATGCCCGGAATGGTGGTCTTTTCACTCTGGAAACCTCTGACCATCTGGTGGCTTAAATCATTCCGGTGACAATCAACGCATTTTACGCCGGGCAGGGCATGGACATCCCGCTCGACCGCCGCCTTCGTCTCTGCCTTTCTGGCCGTGACTGAATGGCAGGCCAAACAGCGGCTATCGTCAGGCTGATAGTTTAAATCAAGCAGGGCATTGTTCTGGCTGTCAAATAAATTCTGGTTATATTTGACTTCAGGCACCACCGCCCATTCGTGGTCATCAGGATTAGGGCCATCTATGATATCCCAGGTCGAAGGCAGGCGTGAAGCCATGCCTTTCACCTCGCCCAGACCGGAGGCCGCCGTCGCTGCCCAGCGGAAATTCTCGCGCATGACCTGCTTGACCCATTCGCTGTGATCCTGAAGGGGCGACGCATTATGGCAGCCAAAGCAATTTATTTCCAGCCGTCCCGAAACACTCCAGCGCGAATCGGCTGTGACCTCTTTCTCACCCGGTTCACCCGGCCCACCGCCATTAAGATTACGGCCGAAAAGACTGACCAATTGCCAGTCGCTCAAGCCAATCTGCTCTGGTTTCCATAGCCCGGGGAAATTAGCGTAGGAAATGGGAAGCTGGACACCTGTCTTGTCATCAACCAGCACCCAGGGCTCTGACGGACGGTCAACTGCCGGCCGCTTCTTCAGGTTAAAATGCAGCCCCTGACTTATGGTTTCATATTCATGACAGGGAGCACAGGAGTAGCGCGTCGACAGAGGCCAAGCCGATGGCACAGCCGGCACAATCTGCTCATTGAACTCATCCATCAACGGCACCCGGTGAAGTGGCGAAATCTGGCTCCGCGTCCAGGGTGTCTGTTTTGCTTCCTCTTCCAGGGTAATTTTCTCGATTATTCCTTTTTTCTCGACATTTCGTTTTTGAGTCTTCGTCTTTTCTGATTCTATTTTTTCTGCTTCGGTTTTTTCCTGCGGTCTTTTATCGTCTTTAGCCGCCAGCCTCGAGGAGATCTGGAGTGTAACGAAGATAAAAAGGAAAGAACAAACGGCATAGATAATTACCTGGCAGAGCTTTTTCCGGGTTAGCCTCCTGGCCGGGCTTTGTTCTGGCTTCAGGCTTGAGCGCTTCATGTTTTATTTTTAGCTTTTTTTATTCTGACTTTTCTATTTTTTTTATCTTTTTATGGCCTTAAGTCCTTCTGCCTTCATGGATTTCATGACCTTCAGGCTTTGAAATCTTCCGACCTGAATTTAAGATAAGCGCGGCTTCTGACCGCTTCATTGACTTTAAGCACCGCTACCGCTGACTCATAGGCCAGCTCGGCCGGGCAGTTAAGCGGAACTCCTCGCCGGATGGCCTCAAAAAAGTTTTCAAGGTGTGGCTGATGGGCCGGTTTGGCCAGCTCAATGGGCAGTGGCCAGCGGCCAGCTTCAGCCGTGACGCGCACATCAACAAAAACATTTTTGGTCTGGACTTTTTGAATGGGCGGTGCTTCCGACCTAATCAGCCCTTCCCGCACTAACGGTGCCCAATCCGGGGCATGAGCCTCGCGATAGGCCCAGTCTCCTCTTTGAGGCACCTCTGAAATGACGAGCGAACCGTTATCGCCCATAAAAGTCTCGTAAAAACCTCCATGCGAGGTCGTGGTCTGAACCTGATAAAAAGCCCGGGCGGCACCGGCTGGAGTCTCATATTCATAAATGACCATCACGTTATCATACCATTCGCGTTGGGGATAATAGTCAATTCCTCCCGAAGCCACCACCGATTTCGGGTTGGCTTTGAACACCCAGCTAAAGAGGTCAATCTGATGCGAGCCCAGATCAACAATTGGTCCACCACCATATTTTTTAAACCAGCGCCAGTTCCTGAATTCTTCCATTGAATTGTAACCGTAGCGGTGGAGGATTTCGGAAGGAATGGTATATTTTTTAGGCCAGCTCAGCATCTCGGCCTTAGCCCGGTTCCATTGAGCATAACCGATCATCACCCGGCCAATGAGCTGTCTTTCATGGAGAAGTTTGTCTATGGCATGAATATAACGGGGATTAGAGCGGCGCTGATGGCCGATCTGAAGTAACCGGCCGGTTCGCCGGGCTGTCTCGACCATGGTGCGGGCTTGGTCCAGGCTATTGGACATCTCTTTTTCACAGTACACCGGGAGGCCATGATTAAGACAGGCATTTGCCTGTTCGGCATGAACCCAGTCGGGCGTGGCAATAATGACCGCATCCAGGTCTTTCTCGCTGTTTAGAAGCTGCTTATAATCCTCATAAACGTGCGGTGTCTGGCCATATTTTTTTAGATAACCGGAAGCATAATCGCGGCTGTATTCCCAGATATCGGCCAGAGCGGCAATTTTTATCCCGGGAATGCGGAGGCAGCAATCAAGAAGAACCCGGCCCTGTTCACCGGCCCCGATAAGCGCTACCCGCAGCTCATCGGAAGGCATGGTCGTCCGGCCCTGGCCGGCAGCAGTGAGGAGAAACGTCCGCCCGAAAAGTTTGCCGGTAGTCATGGCCAGACCGACACCAGCCGCGGTGGTTTTTAGAAAATCGCGCCGGGAGAAACCATCTTTCTTATCGCTGTCTTCCATGTTAATCTCTTTTTTCTTCAGTCATTTATTTTACTATTTTTTACCTGTTTCCCGGCCAGAATGCAAACTATTTTTAAGAGCTATCTTCAGGGCATTTTGGTGAGCAGGCGCGTTGAACCAGGCCTGAACGCCCAAGCTGATGGAGCTATCTTGTTAAACATAATTCAGGTTTGAGCGGGTTTTAGCCGGGCAGCCCGACGTGGCATCAGTTCTACTTTTTCATATGGCTGTCAAAAGCCACCTCCGAGGGCTTAAAATCAAGCCCGCGGACAAACTCCAGGGCTTCTTTAGCTCCAAATTCCCTGTCCATGCCATTATCTTCCCACTCGACCGAGAGAGGACCCTCATAGCCAATGGCATTGAGTTCTCTGATAATTGATTCAAAATCAACATCTCCATGACCGAGAGAGCGGAAATTCCAGCCCCGCCGTAGGTCTCCAAAGGGCAGATGCGACCCGAGGACAGAGGCTTTGCCGTCAAGCGTTAGAGCCACGTCCTTGAGATGGACATGATAAATCCGGTCAGGAAATTCCCGGATAAAAAGATGAGGCGTCATTCCCTGCCAGAGAAGATGACTGGGATCAAAGTTAAAGCCAAGTGTTGGCCGGTAATCAAAAACTTCGAGCAGCCGTTTGGCGGTATAAAAATCAAAGGCGATTTCAGTCGGATGAACTTCCAGGGCAAATTTCACCTGGCAGCGGTCAAATTCATCAAAAATTGGTGTCCACAGTTCTTTTATCTGCTGGAAGCCTTTCTCCACCAGTTCCTCACTCGTGGCCGGAAACGAATACCAGAACTTCCAGATGGGTGAACCCATAAAGCCATTGACCACATAGCAGCCCAGGTTTTTAGCCGCCCGGGCGGTGAGCTTCATTTCTTCAATCGCCCAGCGCCGGATTTCATCCGGTTTGCCCTTCACCTCGGCCGGAGCAAAATCATCAAGACGCAGGTCATAGAGGTCACCGACACACTGGCCGGCTAAGTGAGCCCCGAGAGCCAGGCATTGTAAGCGATATTTAGCTAAAATTTCTTTTTTCCTGGCCAGATAGCCAGGATCTTCGGCTGCCTTTTTAACTTCCAGATGATCTCCCCAGGTAGCAATTTCCAGCCCATCATAGCCCCAGGAGCTGGCTTTTTCACAGACGGCTTCAAAGGGAAGATCAGCCCATTGTCCGGTAAATAAGGTTATTGGTCTTGCCATTTTTTCTCCTCCCGAGAATTAAGATTATTATTTATTTTTTATTGCTTAATTATTGTTGCGTCGCCGTTATGGCCAAATATAGCTTCGAGGCTCTTCGGCAGGTAAAGCCAAACGGATCATTTGATCTTAGCCTTATCGTGGTCCTTTAGTAGCCACAGCCATTTTTCAGCTCTCGACCCCCGCTACAACCTTCTTCGCTCAAACTCTACTCTGGTTCGCCTAAAATCTTACCCAGATTGCTCCCTTTTCTGAGCTTTCCACGCACTTTTCTATAAACTTTACCCCGCGCACTCCTTCTTCTACCTGCGGGAAATCAAGATCATCGGCCGTAAGCTCCTGACCGTGGAGCTTCTTGTCGAGGGCGGTCAGGAAGGTTGAATAGATGTTGGCAAAAGCTTCAAAGTAACCTTCATTATGGCCGGAGGGAATACGCGACAGCGACTGAGCTCGCGGGCACATCGGGTCACGCCCCCGGGAAAGATAAGCCACCGGCCGGTCAAGGTAAGAAATCTTAGCGTGGTTTGGATCTTCCTGATACCATTCCACCGCGCCTCTGGTTCCATAGATTCTAACTCTGAAGCCATTATCATGGCCGATAGCAATCTGCGAACACCAGTAGAGTCCGGTGGCTCCGCCTTTGAAGTTAATCATAATCGAGGCATTATCATCGAGCGGCCGTCCTTCACCAAAATGGTCAAGCCGGGCACAGAGTGCTTCTATTTCCAGTCCGGTCAGGTAAGAAACCATGTGTTCAAGGTGCGTCCCAATATCGCCGACGCAATTGGAAATCCCGGCGCGGGCCGGATCTGTCCGCCAGGCCGCCTGCCTCTGGCCAGTTTTTTCTACCAGGGTGGCCAGCCATTCTTGCGGGTACTCACCGGCCACAAAACGGATGGTGCCTAACTCGCCCTGTGAAATCAGCCAGCGCAGATGTTTGATGATTGGAAAACCGGAATAAGTATAGGTGACGCAGAAAAGCAGGCCTTTCTGGCGAGCCAGATCAGCCAGTTCTTGAGCCAGCGAGCTGCTGGTGGCTAAAGGCTTGTCACAGACTACCGGAAATCCAAGTTCGAGAGCCTGGCGGGCGATCGGATAATGCGAATCATTGGGAGTGACAATGACGATAAAATCAGGCCGGTCCGGATGACGGGCTTCAGCTTTGAGCAGTTCATCATAGTTCCGATAAAGGCGGCTTTTATCCAGCCTGATTGTTTCCCCCGTTTTGAGGGTATCCTCGTAATTTCGGGAAAAGCAGCCGGCGACCAGGCGGGCTTTGCCATCCATAGCTATGGCTTTCCGGTGGACATCGCCGATAAAAGAGCCTGTCCCGCCACCAATCATGGCGTATTTTAGCTGAGGGATCTGGCTTAAGCTCTCCTTCTGCCCTTCAATCATTTTAAAGCTCCTTAAATTCCTTAAATTAATCAGACTTCAATTCTTATCTTATTTAACTCCCGCCCGTTTTTCAAAGAGAAATTATTGGGGAGGCAAGGTGGAGCAACATTGAGCATTTTTTAATCTACACCCAATTTGCATATCTATGAAAAGGCCTCGTGGCTATTATTTGAAAAAGATATATAATTGAAGCGGTTTGAGGCGTATTTATAAAAGAGGGTTAGCAGAAAGCACTATAAGGATTTGACAGATGGTATCTCTGCAGCTGGACCAGTCCTGCACTCTTAAAGACCCAGGGACGTGTTAATTTTTTGTAAAAAAATGGGGCAACAAATGAGATTTAAAAGAAAAGCTTTTATCATCGTCTTTTTAATCTTGTCGGGTTTTGTCTCTGCTTATGTCTTTGGAGCCGAGGCTGACCTAAGAGACCTTTATGCCAAGGGGAAGATACGATTCATAAAGGAATACGAAATTTCAGATAAGTCTTTACCTCAAGGTCAATTTTTGCAGAATCCGCGCAGTGTAGCCTTAGATGGCGATGGCAATATTTATGTCTGCGATGCTGGTGCCAGCCATATAAAAAAATTTAACTCCAAAGGCGAGTTGGCAGGAACAATCGGCAGGGAGGGGTCAGGTCCTGGCGAACTGTCCTTAGCTGAGTTTATCGAGGTCGTGCAGGACCGTCTGGTCATCTGGGAGTGGGGAAATAGACGGTTATCAGTCTTTAATCTTAAAGGAGAGTTCTTAAAAGCCACCAGGCTTTCTGATGAGGATGTGTTGCCTTGGAAAATAAGAGGACTTCCTAATGGCCAGATCGTTATCGAAAAAGAAAAAACTGATTTCAATAATTTAGAGTTTCCTCAGGAATGCCGGATTGATTTATATTCCTCTGATCTCCAATTCATAAAAACAATCTACTCACGGAAACTTTATGTGGCAAAACCCATCTTTAAGCCAAGAGTTAATGTTTCCCAACCTTTTAATCCCAGGGTCCATTGGGATGTTTCACCAGAAGGTAGAATTATTATTGGCTTTTCAGAAAATTATGAAATAGAAGTTTTTGACCCTGCAGATGGAAAAATTTTCTCTTTTTCTCACCAATATGTTCCTGTCAAAGTCAATCAAGAAGATAAGAACAGACATTTTTCAATATATATGGTTAAAGAATTCAATCCAGATGGAACTACGAAGATTAGAAAGGGAGCTCCTGATTACATAAAGGATAATACCGGCTTCCCGAAACTAAAGCCTGCTTTTAAGAATATCTGCGTTGATGGTGAGGGAAATATCTGGGTCCAGCCTTATAATGAAAACAGGGATGAGGAGGATAGATACTTTGATGCCTTTGATAGGGAAGGTAAGTTTTTGAATCACGTCGAGATAGTGGGTCAGCCTGTTTTCTCTTACTGGAACTCAAGGTTTTATCATGATTATTTCTGGCAGATTGAGACCGATGAGGATGGCTATTACCATGTGGTAAGATACCGAATATCAAATTGAGGAGAGCAATAATATGGCTTTAGTCTGTTAATCTTATATCGCCAAATTACCTGATAGCCATTCTTAGTTTCCTCAGTAGTATAAAGACAGCTTTTGCCCGGCTTTTTGGACTTACCTGGCAGTGGATGTTTGCTATATACTTTGCTTCGAATCAAAGAGAGCACAGGAATAACCTAGCTGGTCAAAAAGAAGGCTAACTGCTTCGACTCTGGGACAAACGACCTCATAAAGCTCCCCTGATTTATACTGATTATCCTGTTCGACTTCATGAGCAACCGCCTACCGAAATTGACTTTCTTCCCAGCCAGGACTTAACAATCTGAAATCTGGACGTTTATCAATCGATCTTACTTATTTTTACCATCCAGGCATTCTGTTCGGGATCTTAGCTCAGCTGGTAGAGTCAGAGCCGGCTCAGGCAGCTAACTAAGATGAATAAACTGAGAGTTTACGATGCCCAGATCCAGAGCTAAACTTGTCTTGATTGATTCAGGAAGGGCTGAGAAAATGAGATTGATTTTGTCGTCTTTAAAATGCTAAATTATAAACAAAGGCAAAAAGCCATCCCTTGAGGAGGGCCCTGTTATGTATAAATCGATAAAGATCAACAACTTCCGTTGCTTTGAAAACTTTTCAATTGACAAGCTCGGCCGCCTGAATCTTATTGTTGGAAGAAATAATGTGGGGAAAACAGCCTTGCTTGAAGCTATCTTTTTACATTGTGGAGCTTATAATCCTGAATTAGCTCTCAGAGTTAATGCCTTCAGGGGAATAGAATCAGTTAAAGTTGAATTTGCTTACTGGACAGAAACCCCCTGGGATTCATTATTTTATAACTTTGATTCAACCAGAACCATAGAAATCACCGGGGAAAATTCTGTTTCAGGAACAAAGAAACTAAAAATTAAAATCCCAAGACAACCTGGCGAGCTTAAAAAGATTCATTATGCCTTAAACCAGCACCAGACACAGACCAAAGAAGAGCCAGATGTCTATAAGCTTGTCCCCTCGCCAGCAGAAATGGCTAAGGTTCTGGAGTTCACTTTTGAACAGAAAAACGCTTCCGTGACTTCATATATGATTCTGGATCAAAAGGGAGCGAGAATCGAGCCTTTCCCGCAGCCGCCTCCATTTCCAGCCTATTTTCTGGCCTCAAAAATTAAGATCCCTTTCAAGGAAGCGGCTGAGGATTTTGGTCAGTTAGAAATAAAAGGACAGCTGGAGATTTTACTTGATACTCTGAGAATAATTGAGCCAAGGTTAAAAAGAGTGTTTGTCCTTGTTCAGGGAGGAGAACCTATTCTGCATGGAGATCTGGGGACAGGCCGCCCGATCCCGCTACCCCTGATGGGAGAGGGGATGGTTAAGCTGGCTAATATCATTCCCAAATTAGGCCGTGCCTCTAATGGTGTGATTCTTATAGATGAAATCGATAACGGCCTTCATTATTCGGTATTGGAAAAGGTCTGGGAAGTGATAGCTAAAGCGGCCAGGATGTTTGAAACTCAGGTCTTTGCCACCACCCACAGTATGGACTGCATAGTGGCCGCCCATGAAGCTTTTTCAAATTCAAAACTTTATGATTTCAGACTCCATCGCCTGGTGCGCGATAAGGAAACTGTTAAAACAGTAACTTATGATAAAAAAACACTGGGCATTGCCATAACTTCAGATTTGGAAGTTCGCTGATTAGCCAGTAAAGAGTCAATTTGAGACGGTGGTTGTCATGCCTGATCATGGTCAGAGGCTGGAATTTAGCAGACCCTGCCTCCTCATCGTCGAAGGAAATGACGATAAATGCTTTTTTGAAGCTTTATTAAGTTACCTCTCTTCCAGTAGCAGACTTCAATCAATAAGCCAATCATTTGACATTTATAATCTTAACGTAAAAGACAGGCTGAATGATGTGTTGAAAACTATAAAACAGACTCCTGGATTTAATAGCGTCAAAGCTCTTGGTATAGTAAGAGATTCTAATTCACACCCAGCGCGGACGTTTCAGAGTATTCAGAATGCTTTGAAGAGTGCTGGATTTTCATGCCCAAAGAAAGAGATGGGAATGGTGGGGGAAGAGCCTAAAATTTCCATAAAGCTAATACCTGGCATAAATCAAACGGGGATGTTAGAAGACCTTTGTCTGAGCTCAGTCCAAGCTGATCCGGCCATTGATTGCGTTGATTCATATTTTGATTGTTTGAAGGAAAGAAAAATAATCATCTCAAAAGACAAACCAAAGGCAAAATGCCAGGCTTTTCTAGCCTCGCGTCCGAGGTCACCCCGGGACACTGGAATCGCTGCCAAACGATCTGTCTGGCCCTTCGAGAGTTCTGCCTTTGGAGAAATAAGACAATTCTTAATAAATCTTTTTCAGGTTAATGACCAGGGCTAATTTGATTATTGCTGATTTAACTTAGCTTTTTAAGCTAAAAGATAAATGAGGGATAAATTTGATTTCGGCGTGTCATGAGCTTATTATGAAAAGTAGAAAGCACATCCATTATTTTATTATTGGCTGAAAAAGGAGGGAATAAGGCTCATGAAAAGGAACAGCTCAAGGCAATATCGACTGATAATCATGGCCGCCCTCATCACCTTTTGGTTGAGTTCTCCAATCTATTCCGACCAGCCTTCCGGGAGTTCGAAGAATCAGCCCAGAATAATTCCGCTGCCAGAGCTTGAATCTCCCGGGTATGTCCGGGCAGAATTTGGAAAAGTATATATTCAGGATGAGACGAATATAGCAGTTTACTCTTTTGAAACGGGCCGCTTCTTAAAACATATCGGCCGTTCTGGCCAGGGACCGGGCGAATTCACTTTGGTCAGCACATTTTACCTGGCTGAAGACCGGATTGTGGCTGAAGATATAGGCAAAACCCTGTTTTTCTCCCCAGAAGGTGACTATCTTGGCCAGATAATTCCACCGAGCCGGGTGATGGTTTACCCCTATCTTCCCGTTGGTAATCATTTCGTTGGCGCCCCCCTGGAAAGAGCTGAAGATGGCCGGTCTTTACCACTGACGCTAATTGTTTATGACCAGGCTGGCCAGCCTTTAAAGCGGCTCCTGGAAATCCCCGACGTTATGCCGCCGCCTCCTCCTCGCCCCGGGTCTTCTGTCCCCTCCGGGAAACTCAATCAGCTGATGATCAGGGAATATTTTGATTATATTGTCTATGACCATAAAATCTTTGTGGCTGATTCAAACCAGGGTCTAGCAATTAAAGTCTTTGACGAGACGGGCAATCTTCTTTACGAGATCCGCCATTCGATTGAAAAAATAAGAGTGCCAAAAGATTACCGTGATCGTGTTCTCAGAAGCTTAAAGTTTCTAGAAAATAATCAACCTATCTTCCCGCCCTACTTTCCTTCGTTTGTGGCCTTTAAGATTGACGACGGCAAAATATATGTCATCACTCCCGCTCAGAAAAATCAGCTCAATGAAGTCATAACGATGGACCTTAAAGGTCAAATCCTTGATAGAAGTTTCTGCTTCCCGATGGAAATTAGTTACAGTATTCCTTCTTATTTCGCCCGCACCTTTGATGTGGAAAAGGACTGCTTTGTCTGGGTTGAATATAATGAGCCAGCCGAGCGGTATGAACTGCACATTTATTAAAAAAGGAATAAGGCGCAACAGGCATTACCTGATAGGCATCTGCCCACTATCGTCCATCATTATCGTCATTTTAGCAGGCGGACCGGACCGAGAAGACCTGATAGAACCAGCGGATCTCCCTGGCGGTAAAAGTGGTGGGTGGTAAAGGTTAAGCGTTTCGTGGGTCGCGGGCTTCCGATCAGGAGCCATTCAGGCCAACTTCCATTGACCACGCCGTCCCAGGGCTCATTTTCATCACCTATTAGCCGGTTTATCCACAAATTGGCCACTTCTACTTCCAGACAGTTTCCTCTTTTTTTGATTCCACTTAATCTGACTCTGGCCGGCTTTGTCCAGACAATCCCTTCCTCCTGGCCATTCAGCTTGACCCTGGCTAAGCAAAAGACCTCACCCAGGTCAACGTAAAGAGCGTCCTTTCTCGAAATTTCAACTCCCTCTGGCAGGTCAAACTCAGCAGTATAAACCGCCGTCCCCGAATAATATCTGATGCCGTCGTCCGGATGAATCGCCCAGTTTAAAAGCTGTTCAAAGACCACTTCACCCGGACCGCCCCAGGCCGGGTCGAACTTAACTTTCCAGGGTCCTCCTAAGGTTAATATGGCCTGGCGCTGAGGGAAATTCTTAAAGACGAACTGCCCGGAGCCAGCAATTTGATCAAGACTTTGATTTTTCGCTGCAGTTTTCTTTTTGGCAGTCGTTCCGTCCTTCATGGCATTTCCCGGCGCTGAAGAAATCCCGGTGGAAAGATTGTGAGGGCCGGCAACGCTGCTATCTTTCTTAAAAACTATAAAAAAGCTCTGTTCTGGTTCCAGTCTGATCTCAAGTCGCACGCCGGCCGGCGCCACCACCTGGGTTCCATCCAGTGGCCGTCTTTCGCCCGATAGAGGATCCCAGAGCTCAGCCCGGAGTGAACCGTCTCTAAAAGTGCAGACATCATCAACAGATTCGCCGCTCCTGTTTGAGATAAAATAAATTTCCTCCTCAGTTTCAGTCAGCGACCGGTGGGTGTAGCGAATTTTCCCGGATGAACAACTAAAATCAGGTGATAGCCCAATCTTTTCTAAAATCCCGGCCGTGGTCTGATAATCAGGGTAAAGCCGGGCTTGAAGTGGATCGGAATCGCTCTTGACCACCTCAGGATTGAGGCCACCACCCCAGAATATTTTTCCTTTCCCATAAATTCTCTCTTCTGCGAGCTGCGGCTTTTCCAGACCTCCCCACATGTTTTTAGCCAGCCCTTCCACCTCAAGGTCACAATCAGGAAAATTTTTTAGCGAAGGAGATCTTCGAGGCGGATTGCCAATAACCGTCGCTCCTTCTCGTATCAGCTCCTCTATTTTCCTTAAAAGCTCCGGAGTCATGGTCTCAAAAGCCGGCAGCACCAGAAGCTTATAACTGGCCCCACCAGGAAAAACGATCTGACCTTTTTCGACTTCGGCCAGTTTCATCAAAGCTTCGGGCGAACAACCATCAAAGGAGAAACCTCGCTTATCCGGAAGGAATTCCGTCCCATCCATAGCATCTGGAGCTGACCTGAAAACCTGCGGGGCACCTTCAGGAATTAAATAAAGCACGTCGGCCACCGGTTTTCCCTGAGCTAAAAGGAACTGGCATCTCGCTATGTATTCATGATAGGCCCTGACCATTGGCCACCAGGTCTGTCTGTTATCCCAGTGGACACCATAAGGACCCATGGTCATCCCTGGCTTGAGCTTTTCATCCAGCGAACTATGGGCAAAAGTGTGAAAGATCAGGCGGTTCAGTCCCAGACAGAAGGCCCAGTCAGTTTGATTTTTCATGTTACCTGGATATTTTTTCCAGGCTTCCTCCGCCCCAGCGGTAAAAGCTTCGGCCGCCACAACCGGCGCACCGGTTATATGAGCAATCGAGGTGGCCTCAATTACACTGAAAGAAGAATTGTAGCCAAAGCCATCACTCCAGAACTCACTCATCGGAACATCAGCCACCGCTCCCAGGTCAAAATCCGAGGCCGGATTCATATCATAAGGTTCAATGGAAAGCTTAAAACCATATTTCCTGCCAAACTCTTTAAACTCAAGGGCATGATTTTCGACAATCAGCTCGCTTGAGGTCTTCCTCAGGTCCCACAAAAATCTTTCGCTTTCCTCAAGGGTTCCAACCTGGCAACCGGCATAGACCGGATAATAAGGCAGAGGGTCATAGCCACGGCGCTTGATAAATTCCTGCCTGAAGTTCTGGCTCCAGTTTTGAGCGCCCATTTCCCAGCTATCGATATGAATCATCTTCCAGCCGCCGCCCGGCTTCGAACCGTTGGGTTGGATCCGTTCTAAGAGCGGGCCAAGGTAATGATGAAGATGAGACTCAAAGGCCTCCCGGCTGAACTTGTCACACTCAAAGCCCAGCCCGGGAAGGGGTGCTGGTCTGGTCACCGCACCGTTATTCCTGGCGACAAAACGCCTGACTGTCCAGCTACCTGGCGGAATCTCCCAGTCAAGGCTGCCATTGGGCTTTAATCTGCTGGTCAGGTCAATTATCTCCTCCTTTTTGATAGCTGATCCAGCCGGCCCGCTCGCCTCAGCCGGTGGTGGAAGATGTGGCCAGACACCCGGCTGGGAAGTAAAAGGAGCCCGATAATAGAGTGCCTTTTCTTCGATGAGTGGAATCCGCCTATCCATTTCAGGCGTGGGAAAGGCCAGAACCGCCACATCCTGATACCAGTCTTCTCTCGCCTGTTTAAGCTCTGGGGTCAGCGTATTTTCTCCAAAAAAGGGAGTTTTGGGCCGTGGCACAGGTAGCTTCAAATCAAATTTCCCGGGGCCTTTAACCCTCACTTCAGAGGAGACTAAATGCTGCATGGATTCCTCGGGCTTAACCCACGGGCCGCCGCTTCCCGCCCAGCCCGGGCCTGAGCCCATGATGATTTTTATGCCCAGCCTTTCCCCTTCTTTAATGGCGTGTGCGAAAAGTTCCTGCCATTTCTGACTTAAAAAATCAACCTGGCCGCGCGGCACACCGACATTGACTTCCAGAAAAAGTGCCCAGCCGATGCCGGCTTCTTTCATGGCCTCCAGCTCCCGGGTCATGGCTTCCTGGCTTAAGTTGCCATCCATGAAATACCAGTAAACACCGGGCCTGTATTCTGGAGGAGGCGAGGTGAAGCCCTGTTTGAGAGGCAGCTGTTTTGAAGAAGAGCAGCCTGATTCGAAGACCAGGCCAAAAATAGCCAAAATCAAGGGAATTAAAAGAATTCCAGGGCTAACTCCAATTCGCCTGGAGGTTTTAATACTGTTCATTTTTTACCACAACTTTTAGCACGGCTTTGACCACAAATTTAAAAATTTTACTTTCTCAGCATAAGCTGCCAGAAGACGGCCTGTCAAGGAATTTAGCCTCATTTTGAGCCAGAAGGCAAAAGATTTTCATGTAGATTTTCTCGTGAGGCAACGAATCAGTTTCGTGTAGATTTTAGATGAGTCAATTCGTTAAGTGGACAGTTCTTCTAAGCAAAATTTATAATCGGGCCAATGGTTATTGCCTTCTAAATACCCCAAGGATTTTAATGGCAAGCAGATTGACGTAAATTAACATTTAAAGTAGAAAGAACATGCGGAAGGAGGTTTGGAATGAAGCTCTCGATCAAACACCGGTCATTAGCGATTCTATTATTAATACTTATGGTCTCTTGCCTGAGGCCGGCTGTGGCTGAGGCTCGTGAATCAGGGCTGTTTTTTCCAGACAGCAGCCCAATTTCTTCCACAGGCACAGTAAAAGTTGGGCTGTTCGGCATAGGGCTAAATACTTACTGGGAGCAATTCCCAGGTCTCCGCGACCGGCTTGAGAGCTACCTCAAAACTATCGAGAAGAAAATATCAGAAGCCGGAGGCTGCCAGGTAATTTCAGCCGGGCTGGTGGATACAGTGGAAAAAGCCAGAGAGACAGCTGGAATATTTAGAGCTGCCGGAGTCAGGATAATTTTTCTTTACGTTTCTACCTATGCCCTGTCTTCAACCGTTCTGCCTGTCGTGGAGGAAGCCAGAGTGCCGGTGGTAGTGCTCAATCTCCAGCCGGAAGCAGCCATTGACTACGAGTGGTTTAACTCTCTGGGCGACCGCGGCCAGATGACCGGAGAATGGCTGGCTTTCTGTCAGGCCTGCGCCGTGCCTGAAATCGCCAGTGTTTTTAACCGCTCGGGGATAGATTTTCACTTAGTCACCGGAACTCTTCAAGATCCTGAGGCCTGGCATGAGATCCAGGAGTGGGTTGAAGCTGCCCGGGTAGCTGAAGTTCTCCATCAGCTGAATCTCGGAATTCTCGGGCACTACTATAACGGCATGCTTGATGTCTATACAGATACCACCCGGTTAGCGGCCAGCCTTGGCTTACATCTCGAGAATCTGGAAATTGGTCAGCTAATTGAACTCCGCCATCAGGTGAGCCAGAAAGAAATAGCTAACAAAATCCAGGAAATGGAAAAAACTTTTAATATTTTGCCTGAGGCTTCGAGAGCGGAAATAGAAAGGGCCGCCAGAACAGCTTGTGCTCTGGAGCGGCTGGTAGCTCAGAAGAAACTCGGGGCGCTGGCTTATTATTATGAAGGAACACCGGGCAGCGAAGAAGAAGATATCGTGACTTCGCTCATTGCTGGCTGCTCGCTTTTAACCGCTAAGCATGTCCCGATGGCCGGGGAATGCGAAGTCAAGAATGCTGTTGCCATGAAAATCATGGATTCTTTTGGCGCCGGCGGTTCTTTTACCGAGTTTTACGCTCTGGATTTCAAAGAAGGAATTATCCTGATGGGACATGATGGACCCGGGCACATAGCCATTGCTGAGGGCAAGCCCCAGCTCAAGCCGCTGGGTGTATTTCATGGCAAGCCGGGCAAAGGTTTGTCCATCGAAATGAAAGTAAAATCCGGCCCCGTAACCCTTCTCTCCGTGGTTGAGACCAGAGACAACCAGCTCAAATTGTTAGTGGCAGAAGGTGAATCAGTTCCAGGTCCGATTCTCCAGATTGGCAATACCAATAGCCGGTATAAATTCAAGCCCGGGGTAAAAGAGTTTGTTGAGGCCTGGAGCCAGGAAGGCCCCGCTCATCACTGTGCGGTAGGTGTCGGCCATATCGCTTCTAAAATAAAAAAGCTGGCGGCTATTCTGGGAGTAAAGTTTGTCGAGATCAGCTGAGTTTTGCCGGCGATGACAAGTGGCTGGAATAACAGCCTAATAAGACAATCTATAAACTCTGTAACTATGTGCCCAAAAAGCTAAATACCGAATGCTGGCCGGCGGATAAGAATAGTTTGCCTATGGCAATGAAGAAGTGAGCGATTCTAAAGTCTCGTTTTAAAGAAACTAATCTTAAGACAGGAGGAGTTTACTTACGCCGGCTCAAAGAGAATAAAAAACACTACAATACGGACTGTCAACAAGATTTCTATCATGGCTGCAATTTTTGCTTAATTTTCTCCGCTGCCGTCCGCGCTTCCTGTCCAACTTCCGGATCATTACTCAATGACTCGCAGAACTCCAGCCCGGATGCACAGGGAAAATTGGGCAGAGTGGACAGAACCAGCTTTTTCTCCTCAGCCCGCCGGCTTAGAGAATAAATTTCTTTAAGAAAAGCCGTGGCCGCCTCAGGTTGACGGTAAGTTTGAGAAGTAGTCAGTCTGACCAGTCCCCTGATGGCCAGGACATTTTCTTTAAGGTCAGAAGTCTTACGGGCCAAAGCCAGAAGATCGTCCAGAGCTTCAACTTCCGGCCAGTCGCTCAGAGCTTTAACAGCTGCCTCTTTAACCTGCGGATGTGAATCACTCAGGTATTTTCTGATGAGCGGTAAAGAACTGCGTTCCCCGATCTTACCTATGACCTGAACCAGTAGCGATACTTTTTCTGGATCATTTTCCTTAGCCAGAAGCTGGGTGAAAAAAGCTGATTTAGAATCTGGCCGGGCTGAATTTTGAGCCCAGATAGCCAGGATGTTGATCAGCTCATCCCGGTAAGTCTCATCCTGAGTCGAAAAAGCCACCTCTAAAATTTTATCAGCCAGACTGAGATTGCCAAAAGCCCTGAGGCCACGGGAGACCAGTGCCAGGTCAGCCGCCGGATTGGAAGCTTCGGCTAAGAAGAAATCCCGGGCCCCTGCCATATTTCTTTCATAGGCAGCAAGAAGCAACTCGTTTTTTATTTCCTGTCTGGTTGTTGTCCCGAGAAGCTCCAGAATTTTTTGATCCACAGCTTTTCCCTGGAGAGAAGCCAGACTTTCCCGGGCAGCGGTTTTTTCGAGACCCTTAGTCTGAGCCGCCCGCTCCGCCAGAAATTCCACCGTTGTAGCGTCGCCGACCCGGCTGAGGGTCCTTAAAGCCGCTATTCTCACCGACTCATCTTTCTGGCTGCTTATGATTTTCGTCAGAAATTCTCTGACCTGAGGTTCTGGATAAGAAGACAGAGCAGAGATAAACTGAATCTGCCTCGGCGGCAAAATATAATTAAAAGTGCCGAGGAGAGAGGAAAGCTCATCCGGTTTAAAAAACTCTGCGATTAAGCCGATCGCTGCTTCTTGCGATGGCTCGTCTTTTCCCTTTAAGGCTGACAGCAGAAGGGATTTAGCCTCCGGACCGGCCGCCATAATCTTGAGCCGGAAGGCAGCCACTTTCTGAGCCGGTTCGAGTTTAACTCCGAGCAGGAGTGCACAAATTTTCCCGGCTTCTTCCAGCCTGTTTTCTTTTATCTGCCTCTGAGCCATTCGCACCATGGAATCAACGGCTGCCAGGCGGATTTTTTTATCAGGAGATTGAACATAATTCTTGAGGAGCTTCGTCGCTTCGGTGCTATCCAAATTGCCCAGAGCTTCAAGGATGCCTGCGGTCACTGCCGGCGAGGTGCCTTTCTTTAAAAGTTTTTCAAAATAAGGGACAGCGGTTTCAACTCTTCTGCGCCCTAAGCTGCCGATAATTCCTGGTAAAAATTCTGGCAAGGCTTTATCCAGAGCCTCAAGCAAGGCCCGGTCGGCTTCTTCGCCTGGAATTCTTTCCAGAACATAACGGGCCGGGTCTGAGGCTTCAGGGTCAGTCAGAAAAGCGGAAAGAACTTTGACTGATTCCGAGCCGGCTATCCAGCTGAGGGGTTTGCTGACCGCTATCCGGCCGTCACGGCTCACCGGCTGCTTGAAAAATTCCAGCAGCTTTTGCTCGGCTTGAAGCTTCAGCCCGGGATCATCTTTGATTTTAAATATCAATCTTTCGAGTTGAAGGCTCGGCCCTTCTCCCTGACTGTGATCAAAAGTTTCCAGTGATTTTACTGTGCGGTCAAGTTCGGCCAATTCCACCCTGGCCGCCGAGGTATTCTGTCCTGACTCTCCAGCCACAACCAGCGGAGCAATCAAAAAAGACAAGAGCATAACAAATGACACGAAAAATAAACAAATCCGATTCATCTTGCTAATCCTGTCTGGCCGCCGGCACTTTCTCCAGTCAATATAACTACCATATTTATTAATTAATGAGCCAGTTTTTCGGTCTCTTAACAAGCCCGGGCACCAGAAGCAAGTTCCGTTGCCCTCGGCACTACAGGCCAGAGGCGGAAGTATTCTTATCAAGCGGGACGTCCGCCTGCCCACGCCCAGACCCAGGTTATCTTCAGCTCTTTGGTGAGAAACCTCTTGCCTCCTTTTTCCCCGCTCTATAATTATCCCCTGGCTTTTGATTTTCTTCGCTTTTCCGACTGCTTCCTGACCAGCCATAAAAACTTTTTCTCCAACTTTATTTTCCATCAGGTTGCTCCTCATTGTCTTCTGCCCTCATCCAGGCAGATACCATGGGTGGCGGTAAGAACGGCTCAGTAGCCTTTCGGCTTCCGGATCACCGATAATTTTTTCCCTGGCCGGATCCCATTTTATTTTCCGCCCAACTGTCATCGAAATAACACTCAGGTGACCGACGCTGGCCGAGCGGTGAGCAACTTCAGCCGGGGTAATTGTTTCTTTCCGGCTCCGGATGCAATCGAGGAAATTCTGATAATGGTCGCGGCTCTTATAGAGCCTGATTTCTTCCGGGCCAATGATTTCAGTCTGAAGTGAAGCCGGTTCAGCTTTAAACTGGCCACGGTCAACCCAGATCCAGCCCTTTTCCCCGATCCATTTGGTTCCACTCCAGATCTGTGGATAGCCACCAGCAATAATCATCGGGGTGCCATCGGCATATTTTGCCTCGACCCAGTAGCGGGTGGGGCTGTTATAAACACCGCCAGCTGGATACTCACCCCAAGCTTCTATTTCAACCGGTCCTGTCCGGTCCCAGCCCATCCCCCAGTGAGCGATGTCCAGATGATGACCGACCCAGTCCATGAGCTGGCCGCCGCCAAAATCCATATTCCAGCGCCAGTTCATATGAACCCGCGACCGGCAGTAAGGCCAGTACGGAGCCGGACCAAGCCAGAGCTCATAATCGAGTTCGGGCGGAGGCGGTTCGATTCGGTCCTGGCCAAAGGTGCCGGCAAAATCATAATGGCCTTCAGGCAAGCCGACTTCGATTCTGGTAACTTTTCCTATCCGGCCATTCCGGACAAGTTCCGCTGCCTGGTGGAAATTTTCAACCGAGCGCTGCCAGCTGCCGGTTTGCCAGATGCGGCCGTATCTTTCCAAAGCCTGACACAGCGCCCGGCCTTCAGCCAGGTCATGGGTTAAAGGTTTTTCACCGTAAATATCATAGCCAGCCCGGGCGGCTTCAATAGCCAGCAGGGCATGCCAGTGATCGGGCACCGCGATCGAAACAGCATCTATATCTCTTCTCAGAAACAGCTGCCTGAAGTCGGTGTAGGTGCGGCAGTCTTGATGGCCATACTTCTGGTCAACAATGTCTTTAGCCTGAGCTAAGTGATTTTTATCCAGATCACAAACGGCCACCCATTGCACTTCATCTTTGTTAAGGAAAGCTTCCATATTGGGCAGACCCATCATGCCAAAGCCGATACCGGCCATGACAATCCGGTTGGAAGGAGCCGGTCTTTTTTTATCAAGACCAAGGGCTGAAGCCCGGACAATAGCCGGAAAACCGAGGCCAACAGCCGCCGACATCGAAGCTGTTTTTAAAAACTCGCGCCTCGAAATTTTTTCTTTCCGTCCGCTCATTATTCTTCCTTTCATTTTTCGCTATCTGAAAAATTCGCTTTCTCTTCATCCCTTTTACTTCAAACCGGAAATTAAATCAAAGAAAAAGACGATTTCTGGTCATGAAGGCGAGGCAAAAGACACTAAAATAAGAGTTAAGAAAGTCAAAAATAAAATAAGCTAAGACTGGAAGAATTTAATTGACCGGAGTATTGGAGGTGCCAGCCAGACCCTGCAGGCGATTTATTCTCTCGCTCACACTTTGATAGGCAGGATTCCAGGACTGAATATCACGATAGATGGAGAGCGCTTTATCATATTCT
>Ga0208825_1001058_pt1 | contig 22749 bp, 27 predicted proteins | sample AD_UKC113_MetaG_FD_184450 | JGI IMG/M metagenome (GOLD analysis project Ga0208825, IMG submission 184450) | Active sludge microbial communities of municipal wastewater-treating anaerobic digesters from Hong Kong - AD_UKC113_MetaG (SPAdes)... | ecosystem: Engineered > Bioreactor > Anaerobic >...
TTCTTCTCTATTCATTATTTCTTAATTCTAAAATATTCTTGTATAACTCTAAATCGAAATTATCCCAAAATCTTAATGCACTTTGCATGCTGAAATGCTTCATTTTCTGGAGTTTGATTAATTCTTCGAAATTTTCATTTTCGAGTAATTCCTCTTTATCCACCTTATGTGAAAAAGTTACAATGCTTTTGTGTGATGTCGCAATATTCTTACAAACATACAATTCTCCATTTATTTCTTCTAAATACTTCATGCTTCTTGGTTTTCGTTTATAATTCTTTCGGCAAATCTTTTGTGCCATTCATCAAATTTCTTTCCGTTGATCTCGCACCATTTTGAGACCTCATCAAAGTAGATGTTTTTTAACTTTTCATATTCTGGAGAACCATCCAAAATATTACTTTCCTTTAAATCTTTTCGTAAAATATCACGAATTAAATATAATCCTGCATAATCTTTCCACCCTGCCTTTTCTACAAAATTACTTATTTTATGAACGTTAACTTTTTTAGCAAAATTATTTACAAGCAATTTAACCTTTATTTCTTCTTCTTCATCCTGTTGTTCTTCTTTCTTTGTAAATTCAAAGCCACATGCCGGACATTGCATAACTGATATATGGACAGCACAAGCGCATTCAGGACATATTTTTATAGGTGCTTCGCCCTCGCCTGCTAATTTATATTTAGCCGTTTCAAAAATTACTTTCCAGTCGTGTTCAAATGACCAATCGCCCAACCTTTCTGCATTGTTTCCCAAATCAATAATTGTAAAGAAGTTCTTACCGTGCGACTTTCTGCTACCACGTCCGCAACATTGTAACCATTTTGATAGTGAAGTTGTGGGCAAATTAAATATAACCGTTTCAATTGTCGGTTCGTCATATCCAGCAGTTAACACCGCTACATTGTTAAGTATTGCATTAGGAGTAATTTCAAACCATTTTAGAACAGCTTTCCTGTCATCTTCTTTCATCGAACCGTCCAAGTGTTTCGAAGAAAAACCTGCTTTTACAAATGCTTCAGTCAACAATTTAGAGTGTGCAACATTTGAATTAAAGACCATTGTTTTTTTATTCAATGACTTTTCAATGTAAACCTTAATTACATTTTGAACATACTTCTCATTCTTTAACTCATTAAAAATTGAAGTCGAAGAATAATCTCCAGCTACTTTTTTTAAGTTTTTGTAATTAATTTTATTGTCGATTACGTAGGTTAAATTCGGCGATAAGTAATCGTTGTTTATTAATTCTTGAATAGCTGGCCCGCACACGATAGAATGATAATGAATATTTAAAGGGTTGTTTTTTGATTGGCGTATCGGTGTAGCTGTTAATCCAATCACAAAGGCATCGGGAAAGAAATCTAAAACTTTATCAAAATTTGAGTTGTGAGCTTCGTCCATTATTACAAGCTTTATCTTGTCACCAAAAAAACTATTGTCTTTATTCAATCGTTTATAACCAGTCTCCACCATTGCCACATTAACGGACAAATCAAATCTTTTCATTTTAGTATCTGCATCGATAATCCCGACTTGAAAATCATTAAATTGACGTTCAAAACTTCGCTTAAATTGCTCCAATAGTTCAACTCTATGAACAAAAAACAATGCTTCAAATGGTTTATTTTTATCGACAAAAAAGTGGATAAGCTCGCAAGCCGTCAAAGTTTTTCCACCACCTGTTGGAAGTTGATAAACGACCTTTCTATTACCCTTTTTAAATTCATTAAAAACATCCCTTATGTTGTTGACTTGGTATTGTCTTAAATCTTTTTTCATTTCTGTTTTTTTAGTTAATTAAACAATACTTCTGAATAAGCAACTTACACATATCTAAATTTTCTTTAAATTTTGGGTGTGTTCTGTCAAAAGGAACTTTGAACACTTTGTCTTTAGTTTTGCAAACTCCGATTAACAAGCTTTGAGTTCCACCGGTCAAAGCCATGTAGAAAATCATTTGACGAAAGTATCCGTATTCATGGCACGTATATTCAAAGCTATCTTGACTTTCAGCAGTAGTTGTTTTCAAATCAATTACGCGATTTGGTAGGAATAAATCTAATTTTCCCTTAAATTTTAATCTGAAAATACCGTCTAAAGTGAAGTCATCACAATACACTTCTTTTTGAAAATCTGGGCGAGCGTCCAAAATTGACTTATAAAAGCTTTGAGAATATAAAAATTTTTGTTTCCTTTCCCATGTCTTTAATTCATCATTTGAAAAAGTGTATTCAGTTCCGATAATACATCCATTAAGCCTATCAATACGGTGCTTTTCGGTTTCCAGAATATCAAACAAAGTACCTATTCTAAAAGCCTCAAATTGTCTTTCTGCATCGTCTTTAAATTTAGGCAGGAGGTTTAGTTCCTGCCCAAATTTTGATAACTCAGAATTACTGCAATAGTCTGTTATGTTAAAGTAATTACTCATTTTAACCTCTCGGTTTTCTTACACTTACATCCTCCTTAGTTGGCACGCCCTCTATTACCTCTCCAACATCATTCAACGCTCTGTCGGCACTTGTACGCATAAATGAAAGTCGGGCAAATAACGTTTCAAAATCTTCTTTAGCAAACTCGTTATGAATGTACCATTGAATGACCTTTAATAGTTCAGCATGATTTTGAGGATCATACTTCAATTTAACACTTGCATTTTTTGAAACGCCAACGCTTGGTTCAGCGTTCATTAATTCATTATTCAAGTTCTCCAAAGCTTTTGCCTGTGCTTCTGCTTCTTTCTTCGCTGCCAATTCAGCTTCCATTCGTGCATCGTCATCAGCTTGCTTTTGCTTTAATCGTTCCGCTTCCGCATTTTTTTCGGCTTCATTTTGAGTTTTGATTTTCTCGATTTGGGAAGGATAAAATGAAATTAAATCGGAAATTAACTTATAATACTCCTGCACATACTTCTCCTCATTCTCCACAATCTTTGGCATTGCATCTTTTATCTTTAATAGATCCTGAACACCATCAATTTCAAAAACATTTAAGTCTCTTTGCTTTTGGAAATTTGCACGGATTTTTTCCGCCGATAAATTCGTTTTCAAACGATCCACGATTGATTCCAATTTTTCAGGAGTATCACAATTGTAAAAAGCGTTCTCCGTTTTTTGCTTCATTTCTCGAAAAGCAATCATCGAAAGATTGAAGTAGTGGTTAATCATTTGGTGGTACAATTCTGATTCTCGTTGTCGTTCTAATCGTTCAGCTTCCAATTTTTCGTCTTCCAATCTTTTACGTCTGATTTTTTCAGCGTTCCAATTTTCTGCAAAAGATTTTATTTCTGAAAGTTTATCGTTAACCAATTTTTCAGGCTCTGTAAATCGTTTTTTATACTCGTCAAAAATGCGGGTAAATTCCAAACGTTCTTTTTTTAACTCTTTTGCTTTGTCGTCGATTTTGCCGTAAATCTCCATTACTGCTTTTTCGGATTCATCTCCTTGCAGTACGTCTAATTCTTGCAGATTCTTTGGCAACCTATCAACCACCTTATCAATGGTTGAAATTGCTTTTTCTGTAAATTGGGCAATATTTACGACTAACTCACCAATTTTTTGGCTGTCTAATTTTGCTAATTCGTTTTTCATTTTCTGTTTTTTTAAATTTAAAATTCTAAATCCAAATCTCCGAATAAATTGTTTTTAGGTCCTTCTTTTGGTTCTGTTTTTGGTTCTTCAACTCTTGGAGCTTCCACTTCCACCACTTCATCAAAATCCTTTGCTATTTCTGGAATGTCAAATGTCACAACTGGTGCAGTAGGATTTTTAACCGGTGCAGTAATCAAACTTGAAGAAGAATTTACCATGCTTTCAATGATGCTTTTGCGGTCAAATCTCAATGCACGTTTTACAACTTTTGATTTTAGCATTGAAATTTTATTGTAGTTTGATTTCCTGTTACTCATCTTGTAAGCATCATCCATCTGCTGGCGATTAACTATTCTTAACTCCCTGTATCCACTATGATAAATCACATACACGTATCCACATAAGAAGTCTCTTGAATAATCAATTTCGTTAGTGTCAAACTTCAAATTGTGCTTTACTTTAAATTCTCCATTTTCATTATACACCTCAAAATCTTCATCATTTCGGACAATAACAACATCCGAAATATGACTAATTGCACCAACACGTTGAGCCATATAGACAACAGCATCACTTGACATCTTCCATGCTACTTCGCCACGGCTTCCAACCATTACCGCTAAATAGATATGATTTGATATTTCTGAAAAAGATAAACCAGACTGAATGACTTCAAGAAATATGTTAACGCCTTGGAAAACAGAAAGTGTAGGCATTGCTGTACCTTTTGTTTTATTTTCTTCCAGACTATCAATATAATACTCTTTCAATCTTTCGATATACAACTCCTTTTCTGCCGTGAACTTATCATTGGCAATCCTTGTTTTTTCTTCATCATTAACAGACGAAAAATTAAAAGTTGAGCGAATTAAAGAAATGTATATTTCTCTTTTCGCTTCGATTTTTTCGCTGATCTCCTTAAAAGGAAATTGCGGTAACTGTTCTTTTCTTTCCATTTTTATTTATTTTTAGTAGTTATAAATTTAATTGCTTCTAATAGTGTTTTTCTTGCAAAATGACGGCTCTCTTTAAGATTTACATTTCCGCTTTCAATGTAGCTTATTAATTCTTCATTTGTGCCTGAAAAGCACCCACAGAAGAATATAGGATTGCCATCTCTATTCACGTCGGCAAGTGTGATTAGCCTACCGACCTCTCCGAAGCCATCAAATGACATTTGAGCGTATTTCAAGCCCTTGCTTCCACTTAGGTTGCTTCCACTTATGTCGCTTCCACTTAGGTTGCTTTCACGTAGGTCGCTTCCACGTAGGTTGCTTCCACGTAGGTCTATTTTTGATAAAATAGCATTTGCAACCGTTTCTTTAAACGTTTTAGAATCATCTTCGAAAATTATTTCTAATGTACATGTGTTTTTAATTTCCATTTTTATTTGTTTTTAGTTATAAATTTAACGTCAAATTCCCAACCAAATTTAACGTGCATTTCATTTAACACATCAATTGACGGGGTAACTTTGTCCTTTTCCCAATTTTGTATTGTGCCAACTGACTTAACCCCCATCTTTTCACGCAAATCATTTTGGCTCATTCTTGATGCTTTTCTTTGCTTCCAAATTTGTTTTCCTATGCTTTCCATAATTAATCGTTTAAAAAATCCAAATCGTCTTTATTCACTTGCGGTGCATTATTTCTTGGTGCAGTGCCTCCAACACCATTCTCTTTAAAGTTACCTAAATAGGTAGTTTCTAAATTCTTGTTGCGATGTGATAAACTCGCAATGTTGCCGTAATTGTCGGGCGTGTCGTTGACAAATACAGCCACACTCACATATTTAACCCCTGTTTTTTCTGAAATGAAAACTTCAATTTCTCCACTCTTAATTTTTGCGGACAATTCGGTCAAATTGATTGACCCTAATAACAATCTACTCATTTTATTTTGTTTTAAAAATTTGCCTACTCTGTTTTTTGGATTTTTGGCGTACTCCTATTTTTTTATTTATGTTCCATAACATTCACTTCACGCAATTAAAACTAGCGTGAAGTTCGGTGTTATAAAATAATTAAACGATTACCTTTCAATGTAAGATGTATTTCATGTTGTGTGAAAATCTTTTCAGGTAAATCAAAATATTTTAAAATACCTAATCTAACAATATCATCAATTTGCCTTCTACCTTTAATATAATGATTTAAAGATTGTTTGCTTATCCCCAAATCGGAAGCTAATTTAGACTTGCTAATTCCTTTCAAAGCACACAACAAATCAATTCGTTCTAAATACATAATCATTATTAAATTTTTAATCGTTTCATAACTGCACATTAGCGCAACTATCGTATGCGCCAATCTGCCTACCGTTAGCAGTAATAGGGCGGAAGTGCTTCTAATAAAGTTTTCGTTAGAAAAAATAAAAAAAGCCCTCCCGCACTTTTTACTAATCTTCTACCTTTTCGTAGGTAGCTTCAAAAATGTCAATCTTGCACGGATAAATTTCACCTTTTACGCCTGTAATAAGCATATCATTTGGTGTCATTTGCATTGTGCCTTCCATTGTTGGAATAAGATAACATTGGTCATTTTCGTGTGTAATTGGATGCCCTCCGTAATTCCAACTCCAAGGCATTCCATTGTTCACATTAGCACCGTTATCTAATCCGTGCTTTACTAATTCATCAAATGTAATCGCTTCAATGATTACAGGCTTTTTTCTAAATTTTGCCATTTTTTTTGTGGGTTTTACAACGCCCTCCCAAGGCTTTTTTTATTTTTTCTTTAGTGTTCCAAATGAACTTTATCGTAAACAATCCCTACTACTGCTAACAGCGGTTTGGCAAAAGCTGCCAGAAAATTTAGGACGAATATTCAAGTTTACGTTAGGCAGCCTTCGCCAAGCCGCAAAACGTTAGCAACAATATGGGCTTAGTTCGTGCCTCGTTTGAAAGTTTGTCGGTTAAACCCATAATTTTTAAAAATTTTCCATCCTTCTTTTGCCTATCGGCAATTAAAAAAGAGTTGTTTGTTGCTGTAAGCATTCTAATTGTTTTAATCCGTTTTTATACCATTTTTCGTCAAGTTCTGTTCCTATGTATTGCCGTTTTTCTTTATGGCAAGCAATAGCTGTGCTAAAACTACCCAAAAAACCATCAAATACAAGGTCATTCTCATTGCTGCTATGTAGTATTATTTTGCGAATAATATCATAATCCTTTTTGTGCGGATGACTTTCATCATCGTGTTGCACGTGTTTCATCTTCCACACATTGCTCACATCGTTTAAATTATACTTTGCTTTGCCCTTTTCGAGTACCAAACAGCACTCATATTGGTTGCGGAAGCCATAACCCATACCAATATTGTTTTTAACTAAAATACACAGCATTCTGTAATTATATCCGTTTGCTATTGCATACTCTTTTATTTGGTAAACAAATTTATGATTGCTAAACAAATAAAGCGTTGTATCCTGTTTCATTTTTGGTAAAACGGCATCTAAAAAACGATAATTTATGCTTTCGTCTTCATTGTTTAATATTTCTTTACCATTTCGACCGTAACCAATCCCATCTCCATAAGGTGGGTCAACAATTACCAAGTCTAAACACTCGTTTGGCATTACTGCAATTAAATCAAAGCAGTCTGCATTGTATGTTTTATTTTTTTCAAAAATAATTTCTGCCATCGCACATTTTTTAAAATTATTACTTTATCGCTTCGTATTATCATTATCTGTTATTGTTGCCCATACAGTTGCTAACACGTGCTATACGGCATTAAAACGACCGCATAGCACCATCCGTTATGTGCCATTTTAAAACATCACCATCGGACAAGTATCACGATGAATGTATTGCTCAAATGCTTTTGTTTGGTCGTCTGACATTTGACATAAATGGTCAATAATCTCATAAGGGTCTGCATCCCTAACGAGCATTTGAACTACTCTGTTAAATGTTGATGACGTTTTGTAACGCTCTTTACCATTTTTAAAACGAGCAATACATTCATCTGTTTTGCGGTAAAATTCCTGTTCTGACATTTTGTTTAAAATTTATTTGTGAATAAAAACGACACATTCTTGGGCTATTACGCAAAACCCCATAACGTTGGCAACAATACCGCTAACCTTGTATCTTATATTCAGTTGGTATTGCGTGCATAGGTATTATCATTTCCCCACCGCACAAATTACACGTTTGCAATCCGATACTTATCGAAGTAGGTGAACTATTCCAATTTTGAACCATTACTGTACCGTTCCCTACGCACTTTGGACATAATTGATAAGGCACAGTTGCTAACACCGTATAACCGCAATTTGCGTGTTTTTGCGTTTTTGAAACTTTTATTTTCTTTTCCATGTTATTTGTATTTTGAAAGTTATTACTATTTAATACGCCAACTGGCGGTTATACCAGACAGTTATAGCCAATTATAAACTGACCTTCACATCAAAGCCAAACTCTTGCAAATCGTGTTTGTCTTTTTCCCATTTTTCTGTGACCTCCTTTTGAAGTTTTACCCACTTTTCTTTTTTGTAAGCTATCTCACTTGCATAGCTTTCATAAGGAATATTTTCCTTAAAAACCTTAGTTGAGCCACCCATAAACTTGATGACAAAACCAGCTTCACGATTAAGAAACATTTTATTTTCTTTTTCTATCTCCCAGATAGCTGTAATTTCTTTGGTGTCTATTTTGTCACCTAAAACGATTATTTCCATTTTTCTTCTGTTTTTAATTATACACCAAAGATATATATACATTTTTAATTGACCAAATAAAAATATACTTTTTTTTATTTTTATTGCTTATTTAAAACCATTCCAAATAACAAGCCTACTTTTTTGATTAGAAAACAGGTTTTTCGTAATATTTTCGTGTTTTTCGTAAGCCTGAAACCCTTGTCAATACTACATTATTACGAAACAGCACTTTTTTCGTAATATTTTTCGTAATACCTAACTCATTGTATATCAATATATTATATTAATTATTATGAAAAAATATATATTTATTATAAATATAGGGGGGGGGTATATATATATATATATATTAATGATGATTAAAAAGTTTATTATAGCATAGAAGAAAATAAAATAAAAAATACCCCTATATATAAATACAGTGTTTTTTTTCATTTTTTCGTAATAATTCACTGAAACCCACTATTTATGCACTTTACAGCATTACAAGAAATATTACAAGGAAAATATTTTTTCATAATAATATTTTTAACACTCTTAAAACCAAGTAATTAACTATTACGAAAAAAATAATAGTGTTTTTTGTTTTTCGTAATATTGGTTTATTTAGTAAATTTGCGTAAATTGCGGATTAATACAGGAAAATAAAAATATGTTTGTTTTTCTGAAAAAATATTGATAGTTTTGCGATATGGCAACTAAAAGTTCAGATGCAGAAATTAATATAAGAGTTACCGAAGTGTATAATCTAATTTTAGAAGGTTATACAAATAATGAGATTATTCGTCATACTTCGAGAAAGTATGGTGTTTCTTCTAGGACTGTAGATCAATATGTAGCTAAGGCTAGAAAGTTGATAAAGATAGATAACAGCGTTGAAAGAGAGCAATTAATAGAAGAGCATAAGAGTAAGCTATACTACCTTTTTAAGAAGAATTTAGAAGCTGGGGACTTACGAGAATGTAGAGCGTTGTTGGAGTCTGAAAGAAAATTGTTTGGTTTGAATGAGCCTGAGAAGAATAGTAACAACTACATAATCCAAGGGTCATTCGCATACGAGGAAGCCTTGAAGATGTTAAATGATCATAAAGATGAATGAGTTAAGGTATAGACTCTTAAACAGTTTTAAAGAATTTACCTTATACTTCTTTTATTGTCAAAATAAAAAGCCCTTTACCACCAGTGAACATCACAATATACTCTTTAATAAAGGGCACGATATTGTATTGGGTAAATCTAAGAATCTTATTTTAAACATTGCACCAAGGTATGGAAAGACTGAAATCATGGTTAAGATGTTTATAGCGTGGTCACTAGCTCGCAATCCAAAGTCTAAATTTATTCATTTATCCTACTCCGATACTCTAGCCTTAGATAATTCCAGCGCCGTAAAGGATTTAATTAATTCTGCTGAATATCAAATGTTATTTCCTTATGTTGAAATCAAGAAAGACACATCGGCAAAAGAGAAGTGGTATACCACGGCAGGTGGTGGTGTTCTGGCTCGTTCATCTAGTGGTCAAGTAACTGGATTTGGAGCTGGAAACACTAATTTTGACGATGAAATTTCAGAATTTGGAGGTGCGATAATTATTGATGATCCAATTAAACCAGACGATGCGAATTCAGATACTTTAAGAGAGCGCGTAAATAATAAATTTGACACAACTCTTCGCAATCGTGTGAACAGTCGTGAAACTCCTATAATTATCATTATGCAACGGCTACATCCGAACGATTTATGCGGTTATTTACTTGAGAAAGAACCAGACGAATGGGAGCATATCACAATGCCGGTCATAAAACCAGACGGTTCGGCGTTGTGGGTAAACAAGCATTCTTTAGAGGAATTAAATAAAATGCGTGAGAACTTAGGAACTGTTTTTGAGACGCAATACATGCAGAATCCAATCCCAAAAGATGGTTACTTGTTGCCAATTCAAGATTTAAGATTGTTTCTAAAAAACCGTGGAGCTGAGTTAATAAGCAGGTTGTGTTTCATCGACCCAGCTGAGAAGAACGGAGACTTTATGGCTGTTATCTTCATGCAGGTAGAGTTGTTGGAGGGTAAATTCAATGCACACATTTACGATTTAATCCTTTCCAATAAAGGGTTTGAATATCTGTCTGAAATAGTACATGAACGGTGTGTTGAAACCGACGTGCAAGAAGTTATATTTGAAAAGAACGGTGTTGGATTAGCCACTGGAATAAAGTTAAAATCCTTAAATGAAGGTAATTACAGGTTAACTCCTTATCACACAACCGAAAACAAACAAGCAAAGATTCTGAATAATTACGAATTTGTATCACGCCACTATTCTTTCCCATCAAGTTACAATGACAATTTAGAACATCGGTTATTTATCAATCAATTAACCTCTTATTCCAAAGGTGGAATAAATAAGAATGACGATGCAATAGACGTTATTTGTTCGTCTGCAAAGATTTTAAAAATAAAATATAAAAAATATTTTGAAATAAAATAAATTATTCTTAACATTGTCGTAAAATTTTAACAAATTGGGTTTTTTAGATTTCTTCAACAGAAAAGGCAATAGTACACGACCTAACACCCGTTGGGTGGAAATTGATGACCATGGAAGGTTCTACCACATGCTGATAAACTATCTATCTAACTTCAAGAATGGATTTACTTTTACAAATGAGGATTCTTACAGGTTATCCAAGCTATTGTCAGAACTTTACAACCCTATTGATTTAATTGCGGATAGAGTTTCTAGTGTTGAATATTTCATCACTGACAAGAATGGAGTAAGATTGGATAAATTACCGACGACTTTAGCTAGATTAATTGAAAAGCCTAATCCTTTTCAAAAGTTGTCTAATTTGATTTACGACATTCAATTCTCTGAATTAGCAAGTGGAGGGTCTTACGTTTATCCAGTTGTAAGCGGTCTTTTGAAACAGAAAACAGAAAACATTTCATCTATCTATTGTATTGAGCCTGATAAGGTAAACATCATTTACAAATCTTCTATTCCAGCTCCTTTTTTAGTTAGTAATTTTGCAGAGTTCGTGGATAAGGTTCAGATACAGCACTTTTCTGTGAATACCTTAACTCCTGATAAACTAAAGGTTTTTATTGACAATCGATTTAATTTTGCCGACATGAGTATTGAAAGCCCTCTGTTGGCTGTTACTCAGAATATTCAAAATTTAATGGTAGCTTATCAGGCACGTTACAACGTGTACTCATCCAATGGTTCAGCAGGTTTATTGGCGAGGAAACAAGCGCAAAACAGTGATATGGCAGAGATTACTCCAGACGGAGAAATGCGCCAGAAAATGATAGATGAAATGAAGTCAAAGGATGGCATAATCAATGGGAAGAATTTCATTGGTATATCCTCTATTCCGATAGAATTTATCAAAACATTAGCGGACATTAAAGATTTGCAACCATTTGACGAGTGCAAGGCGGATGCGTTGGCGGTGCTGGGAGTTTACAATGTTTCGCCGTTCTTAACGCCACTTAGCACATCGACAACATTTACCAATCAACACGATGCAGAGGTTGCGTTGTGGCAGAACACGATTATACCACGAATCAACGATACTTGTAGGAAGCTGAATGAAGTGTTTTTCTTGGATGAAAATATGAGGTTTAGCTATTCATTGGATAGTGTTCAATGCTTACAGCCAAGCAGAGCGCAAGAGATGGAATCAGATATAAAAGAATTGGAATTACACGCAAAATTACAGGAATTAGGCGTAGAATCAGATATATTAAACAAATGGAAAAATTAATAGAGTTTAAAAAGGAACGTGAACAGATGAATGGTATTTCCGTTCGAGCGTTGTCAACTACTTTTGAAGAATCAGAAGTAACGGTTGGCGAAGATAGAGTGATTAAAGGTTATGCAATAGTTTGGAATAGCATTAATTCGTTTAACGAACAATTGATTAAAGGGGCAACACAAAAGAGTATTGACGAAAGAGGTGTTGGTGCGGAAAAGAACCAAATTGCGTTCTTGTACCAGCACAAAATGGATACGCCTATTGCGAAAATTCAAGTATTGCGTGAGGATGATAAAGGATTGTATTTTGAGGCAAAGATTGTCAACACAAGATTAGGTGATGAGGTCATTGAGTTGATTAATTCAGGCGTATTACGGCAACTATCCTACGGATTTAACTATGTGTGGGAGCAAACGGAATATGATAGCGCAACAGATTCTTACATTTTGAAGGAAATTATTTTGCGTGAAATATCTCTGGTAACGTTGTCAGCAGATGAAAATGCGCAATTGCGTTCCTTAGACTTTATTTCAGCACAAAAATCTTTAATCATTAAAGAATTTCCGGTTGATTTCATGCGTTCATTAGAGCAATTGATGCATATTTCTAAGGTTAAAGACGAAAGAGAAGAAGAAAGTAAAGACGATAAAACTATAACGTTTATTTAATATTTTAACAATTTTAAACAAATAAAACAAATGAAAAAAGTAGATTTAAAGAACTCGTTAAATCAACGAGGAGCAAAGATTTCTGCAGACCAAGAGTTGTTTTTGGACTCCTTAACGGAGGAAATTAACAGCGTATTAGAGGAGCGACAATCAGCTATTGGCGAAATTGTCAATTCTCGATTAGCAGAAATGGAATTGAGTGATGAAATTGCATCACAAGTAAGGGAGCTGTCTGAAAAGATAGCGAAGAATTCAACGCCTGAATTTAGAATGAGTGACACTCAAAAAAGAGCGTTGATGTCAGTCTTAACAGAGCGCAAAGCGGAAATTGTTGAAGCTATCCGCACAGGGCGCGATTTGGATTTATTCGAAATTCGTGTCGCTGCACCTCACCAAAACAACAATGGTACTGTATCTTTAGGTGTTGGTGTTACCTACCCAACGGTAGAGAATTTTGACGAAAGCTCAGTTTTCGCAACAATCAGAACGCCTGAAAACTTCATCTTTGAATTGATTTTGAACCGCCAAAGTTCAAACATCGTCAAAACGAGAATTAAGACTGAGCAAGCTCCGAAAGAGGGTAGTGTTGCTGTTGTTTCAGAAGCAAACGCAAAACCGTTAATTCAGTACAAGTGGGTTAAGAATGCTATCGAGCGCAAGAAATACGCTGGTCGCATTGAATGGACTGAGGAGTTTGAAATGGACAATGGAGCATTGTTCACGGCGATTGTGAAGATGATTCAAAGAGACGTTGTTTCAGCATTGAATAACGGAATTTACAACGACATTATCACAAACGCAACAGCGTACACATCTTCTCCGCAAACTGGTAAGATAGTTCTACCTAACTTGGCAGACGTTGCAACGGTTCTACAGGGGTTGATTAATTCGCAAAATTACAATGCTGATGTTGTTGCAATTAATCCAACGCAATTAGTTGACCTATTGTTGACGAAGAAAGCGGATGGCGAATATTTATTCCCAAAATCAGCTATTTCGGATTTGTGGGCTGGAATGAAAATCGTAACTTCTAGTACTGTTTCCGTAGGTTATATGTTGGTGTTTGATTCTTCAATCTACACTGAGGAGCATACTGGAGTAATTGTTCGAGTAGGGCAATATAACGACCAATTCATCAAGAATAGCTACACGTTGATTGCAGAGCAATTCTCATTGTTGGATGTTGCAAAAATAGACTTAGTAGCTAGCTACTACGGTGCAATTGCAACGATTTCAGCAGACATCAAGAAACCTTAATTAAGTAAACAAGTAAAAACACAACACAATGGCACAAGCAAAAGTAAAATCAAATGAAGTTGGGTCTGTAACTTACATTTCTCAAGATAGCAAGGACGATTTCAAGGTCATCAAGCTAAAAGAAAATGGGCAACTATACGTTGAGCATAACATCTTAGCGGACAACTTGATTGCCCGTGGTCTAGCAGAAGAAGTGAAGAAAGCGGATTTTGATTTAGAAAGTAAAACGATTCGTAAAATTTCAGACGTCAAAGACAACTAATCATGGCAGTTATCTTGCAACAATCTGATTTTAAAGGAGAAATCGAAGTGGCGTTCCCCTCACTTGGGGGGCGTGCCACTTTAATAATGCAAATGATTAGTAACGTGGAACTAAGGTTGATTTATCAACTCTTTGGCAACACGGTAGCACCGTTATTTGTTGCAAATCCTTTAGACCCTCAGTTTACTGGGTTGTTCGCTCCAATTTACGAAAACGATTGTTTCTCGTCTTCAATAAAAGATGTTTTAGCAAAGCTTTGTTATTTGGAGATTCAAAACAAAATCAGTTCAATGGGGGTTGAGAATGGACGAGTTGTAAAGAAGTCAGAGAATGGAGCAAATACAATGCTGTACGCTAAAGACCTTGATATGTACAATCGTGCAATTGACGGTTGGAAAGCGTTATGCTACTACGGTTCTAAGAATATTCAAGATTTCAGTTATACAAATAAAAAATATGTATTTTATTGATGAAATATTGCAGAAGTCATTTAGCTTAATTGATAGAACTATTACGCCAAAGGCGTATATTTCTGCAACTGAAATTGAGTTTTGCGATGTTCGTTGGCTACCTCTCTTTAATAATGTAATCATGGTTGGAAATGTGAGTAACGAAATAGTATCAATTAACGGAAATACGGTAACATTTGCCAACCCTACCGTTGGGACTTCGTTCACAATTCCCGATACTGTGTTCTTCGTTGGTTCGCAAATGAAAACCTCCTCTGAATGGATAATGTATTCAAATGATTATGCCGACAAAGTGCCGTTCTTATGGTTGGAGTTTCCAAGTAGAAGTTCAGAAGAAGTCTCAACTAATAAGTTAAGTAACGTTTATTCAACTTGGCGTTCGGTATCGTTGTTTTTTATAGCCGATGTTGATAGGTCAGCATGGATAAGTCAAGAAACACTTGATAAAAGAACGAAGATTCTCCGAAAGTGGTTAGTAGCGTGGGAAACTGCGATTAATGAGCAGATGAAGCGTGATTGCGAATTTATAAACATAACACGTGATTATTTTCCAATCTTCGGAATAGAACAGCAGAATGGTTCTGTGCGTGATATTATCGAAGGTAACTTAACCGCTGTTAGTGCTTTATTTGATTTAAACGTTTTTAGAACGTGTTGCGATTGTGAATGTTAAAAAAAGTAATAATTTAAAAATTAAAAAATATGAGTGAATCATGTAAATGTGGACAAGGGATTCCACAATTATTTGTCGATGGATGTAAAGGTTTAGTCGACATTACGGATAGAATAATCGCATTTCCAAAGATGAACAACATCCCTGCGAGAAATAATTTATTCTTTAGTGCGTTGCCTATTCCAGCGTTAACCATCCAAGGAAAATTCAAGGCAGGAAACAATACAGCTCGTTGGCACATCACGCCAAGCGTTATGAATCCAACGTGGACACCAAATGAAAACACGGTTCAAACCTTTGACGGTGGCGAAACGGTTAAATTAGCAGATGGCACGCACGTAATGAGTTTCATCGTGACGAATGTTAATCCACAAGAGGCGGCTAAATTCAAGGCGTTAGAATGTGGTAACAACGATGTTATGATTGTAACGCAATCGGGTCAATTAATGGCATACGCTTCTCAAACTGATATTACAGCAGGGTTCCTTTACGGATTGCCGGTGCAGAATATTTCTGTATTAGCAACTCCAATGAAGACGAATCAAGCAGTTAGTCAGGTGCAGGTAACGATTACGTTTTCTAAAACTATGAAGTTGAGCAACATTGTTACTGTTGAACCTGCTGATATTTTGGTGGATTTAACTACTTTGTTAGAGCCTAAAAATGTGAACTTCACAGTTTCAGGTGCGCCAACTACAACGGCAGTAACAGTAGTGGCAACTGCTGACTACTACGGAATTTCAGGAGCGCAACCAATCGTTGGTTTGCAATTAGCTGATTTTAACATTTTGAACCTACCTTCTACTCCTGTAACGCCACTTACGGTAACAGAATCTCCAGCAGGAACGTATGCAATTACTTACGCTGCACAATCTTCTCTTGACGATATGTTCTTGAATATTTCTTCAACAACAACGGCTAATTTAGTTAGTTCAGGAGTTAACTATCAAATTCCGTAATTATGGCAACAGAATTGAACGTAGAAGCATTGAAGAAGCTATCTATTAGCGAAATCAAGCAGATATATAAAGGTAACGACCTTTTGATTGCTAAAATCTTAAAGGCAACTGGACGAGAAAAAGAGGGTTCAGAAGATGCGAAGAAAGAAAAAAAGTAATAGCAACAAGGAGGGGTAACACCCTCCTTTTTTTACAAGAAAAAAATGATTGGAAAAACAGCATTAGGCAAATTGATTGAGAACGCTAAAAGATTGAGCAGTTCAGATATTTTAATGCGTGTTTTTTTTGATGGATTAACATTAGCCCAAATGGCTGACATGAACACAGAACAATTAGAGAGTTCAAAATATTCAGACGGTAGCACAACGCCAAATTATAGTCCTTATACGAGTTCTATAAAGAAGATGAAAGGTCAACCGAGTGTTACTATGACTTTCAAAGACACTGGGGAATTTCATTCAAGCATACGATACGAATTGAACAACGGAAATGTTGTTTCAAAATTCAATGACAAACACGATTTATTGTTAAATTATTCTGATAAAATAATTGGAATAAATCCTATAAATAGCTTAATTTTAAAAGATGAAATTATTGAAACTTTTCAAAAAACGCTCACAAAATAGGGCAGTTAAAGATTATTGGAAATTCAAAGAAATTCCTTTTACAAATTGGCAACAATGCCAAGAGGGCAATCTATTGGCAACAAGGAGGGATTGGTCGGAAAATGACCACTTAGTTGAAAGTGATGTGCTACATTGGTATAGCTTACAGGATGAGTACATTAAATTATTCAAGGTAGATAATTTCATGTATCGCAAAATTTTGATGTTAAAAATCAAGGCTGCAAACTTGCAATTAACGTACATGCGTGACCCGTTGAATAATAGAATAATGATTAACGACATTAACCAACTGAATGATGAAATTGCGGTTCTACAAAACGAACTAACAGAGAATAGTATTACATTGGATGAATTGCGGATAATCGCATCAAAACAACAAGGATACCACATTCCCGATGACATTACGGCATATTTATTTTTCACAATATTAGAAACACTAAAGAAACATGGCTGAGCAAATTAAGCAGATTGACATCATTGACCCACAAGCGTTAAAGCTTATAGCATCTGACCTTGAAAGTATAGCAAAGCAAGGTGAGAAAGCTGATACAGCTATTATTGAGCTTTCAAAATCAATGAAGAATTTAACGTTTCCAAAAGCTGATACTCAAAGTATGGTGGAAATGGAAAAGAGCATTGACAAGGTTAATTCATTGTATGTTTCTAAGATTGCGGTTGAAAAAGAAAACATAAAGATAGAGCAAGAGAAAGAGCGTTTACGGGGCATTACAGAGAAGAACGAAAGAGCAAGAGCGAAAGCAGAAGAACAACGCCAAAGAGCAGAATTAAAGGCTCAAAAAGACGTAGCAGGAGCGTATCAAGAAACGCAAAAAAGAGCGTCTGAACTGTACAAACAGTTGCGTAACTTAGCGATTGAGGGAAAGACGAATACTAAGGAATTTAAGAGTTTAAAAAGTGAATACGATAGATTGGATGGTTCATTAAAGAAGGTGGATGAATCATTCGGGAAGTATCAACGCAATGTAGGGAATTACGGTAGCGGAGTAGGTAAGCTAACAGGTTTACTTGGAAAGTTGGGTGTTGCTTTTTCTGGGCTTTCATTAGCACGTTCAGCAGGAGAAGCATTAGTTGATTATGAAAATAAATTAGCATCATTTAGAACCATTGTTTCAGATTTGAACGACAAGGAATTTGACAAATTCAAAGACAAAATCAAAGACGTTGCAACTTCGACAAAGGCTTCGTCTACGGATGTGGCACAATCATTTGAAGCAATAGCAGGACTTAATTCTTCATTTGCAGAGACTGCCGATGGATTGGGTAAAGTTTCCGAAGCTGCTATTACATTGAGTAAAGCCAGTGGAGATGATTTAACAGTTTCAACGGAGAATTTAGTTTCAATAATGAATCAATTTTCCATGGGTGCTGAGGAGTCGAATAGAGCGATTAATGTTTTAGCGGCTGGACAAGCAGTTGGTGCGGCTTCAATTTCTCAATTATCAGAATCATTCAAAAATGTTGGTTCTGTTGCCGCTAGTTCGAACATTTCAATGGAACAATCGGTAGGACTTTTGGAAACATTAGGTAAATTCTCCTTAACGGGTGCGGAAGCAGGGACAAAGTTAAGAGGTGTTATCCTGCAATTACAAAAGTCAAACCTTGGTTATGCTAGCGGACAATTTAACATTAACGATGCACTAGCGGAATATAACGAGAAACTGAAAGGGGCGAAAACAGAAGCTGAAAAGAACGCAATTGCGCAAAAAGTATTTGGGGCAGAAAATATCACAGCTGGTAAGATATTGAGCCAAAATACTGAATTAATTGAAAAATACACTAAAGGAGTTACCGGTACAACGGAAGCTCAAAAGGCGGCTGAAATAAATTCAAATACGTTGTCAAACCGTTGGAAAGAGTTTAAAAATACTCTTACAACGCTCATTACAACGAATGAAACTTTCACAAATTCACTTCATTTCTTAGCGTCAAATCTACCCACTATTGTAACGTGGGTTGGAAAGGCAGTTGCTTCATTTGTGGCGTTCAAAACGGTAATGTTAGGATTAAAAATTAAAGACAAGATTTCTGAATTAGGAGGATTAAAAGGTGTATTTCAAAAACTAATTGATGACATTAAGAATGGAGCGTCTTGGGTTAGGAAATTTACTAGTGCAATAACTGGTATCGGCTGGACAGCCCTAATTGCTTTTGCAACTCAAGCGGCTTTAAAGTTCTACGATTTAGCAAGTGGTGCTGAACTGGCTAAAATTAAGTTTGCGCAATTCAAGAAAGCTACTGATATAGGTAGTAAAGAGGGAAATAAATTTCTTGAACAACTAGAGAAAGACGCACAAAAAACAAAAGAGGCGTTGGCAAAGTCAGGCGTTGAGATAAAGAAAGGACTTGAGGACATTAACAAAGATTATCAAGAGAAATTACGTGAGCGAATAAAGACTTTAGAATCTTCACAAAAAGAGTTAAGAGGAAAATTCTTTAACAAAGATTTTCAAGCACAATTCAAAGATAGTCAAGGGGGGGTGATAAACACGCTAGACCGTATGTTTGGCGATTCAACGGAGCAAGATTCTACTTTTGCAAAAGGTTTAGCATGGCGTTCACAAATCAAGAAGAATGTTGCTGAATTGGATGTTTTGTACAAAAAGTTGCGTGAAATTAAAAATTCAAAAACTGACAAAGTAGTTGACGACTTACTTATAGGCGAAGAATCAGGACAAAGAACGCTTAATTTAAAGAATCAAACTAAGGCGCTAGCCGATTACACTAAGGCATTAGCAGATTTGCAAGCAGAGGGGTTGAGTGGGTATTCAAAAGAAGCGTTGGAGTTAACAAATAAATACTACGATGAAATTGGAAAGATAGAAGATAATGGAATTAAGGCGCAAGAGTATCGGAATGAACTGAAATTGAAGTTAGAACGTGATTTAATTGCGTTAGAATCGAAGTACAACAAGGAGAATGAAGATAAATTAAAGGAGCATTACGAGAACATCAATAAAATAAACCTTGATTTTGAAACACAACGCCTTGAAACGAATGAACGAACGCAAGAATTATCGGTACTTCAAAAGTATTACAATGAGCGTGAAAAAATCATTAACGATGCTGAATTAACGGATGAAGAGCGTGCTGAGAAATTTGCTGAACTAGAGAAGAAACAGCAGGAAAATGATTTAAAAAGGTTAATTGAGAATGAGCAGAAGAAGATAGAAGTTTTGCGAAATTTTCGACAAAAAACAGTTAATTCAGATGGTACAATTTCAGATACTGATTTATTGAGTACGGCAGATTCAGACCTTTCAGCAGACGATTTAGCAAAGAAAAAAGAGTTTGAAAAGAATATTACAGATTACCAGATTAGCATAACGAACGCTGAAATTGAATTGCAAAAATTGCGTGGTACAGCGAATGAGAATTTAGTTAAAACAACGGAAAGTACATGGGAAAGAATTTCAAAATCGATTAGTTCAATTCTTGATGCGTTGCAGAATAAGATAAACGAAATGTACGACAAGCAGATTGACAAGGAGCAACAACTTATTGAAAAATCAAAAGGACGTGTTGACTACTTAAAAGAAGCCGCCGCCCTTGGAAATCAGCAAGCAACGGAATCTATCTTGGCAGAAGAAAAAAGGCAAGAAGAAGCGTTGAGAAAAATAGAAAAGATTGAAAAAAAGAAGCAAAGAAGCCAGTTCATTACATCTTCATTATCAATGTTACAGCAGAAGATAGCCAGTGGCGATAAGAATGCTGTGATGAGTACCATTTCGGATAGCGCAATGTTAACGGCTTTTCTTTCGAGTTTGCCAAGTTTTGACAAAGGAACTGAATTTGTCAATGTTAATGGCAAAGGAATAGACGGCAAAGGGGGGCAATTAGCTGTTATCCATCATGGGGAGAGAATTATACCAGCTCATGAGAACAAAATGATAGGTTATTCTTTAAGCAATAAAGATGTTGCGGAAAGATTTACAGAGCAAAATAACGTAATTGATTTCGCACCAATAGTTCACGAAATAAAGAGTGGTTTCGCCAATATAACTACTGTTAATTACGACGTCAACAATATGGTTAACAACATCTTAGAAGTTGTTACAACAACAAGAAAAGGGCGTGTGACTATAATTGATAAAAACAGATACAAGGCATGAGTACACTGATTAAACATTTCTTATTTGGTGATGAATTTAAGCCAATTAATAACGATTCATTCACGATAAATTATGAACATGCGCCTGAGAGCGAATGGACGAACGATGTAACGGCGACGAATGTTGTTAAGTTGCCAGAAATTCAGTATCGAAAATTAATCAATCACTTGAATACACTAGGTGTTCAAAGGGCTTTACCTTATGATTTAAAGGTAGGAAACTCCACCTTTAATTTCCAAGCAGACCTTACACAAGGGCTTGTCTTTGAAGAAACGCAATGCGAAATAAATATTGAAAGATTTAAGTCTAAGGATGATGTAATTAGAAATATTGACAGTCTAACATTTGAATTCTTGTATCAAAAAGGCTTTATTTCAGAATCGGATATGGTCAAAATTCCTTATGTTATTATTCCTGAAAATCAGCTTGAAAAGTTATTCATGAGTAGTGTGATGATTTATTTTGTTGCACAACAAATAGCTGATTCAATTTCAACAACAGCTAAGTTAGTGGGAGAATTAATAGATGCGGTTACACCCGATGTTGTGGCACCAGCTGGGGCAACAGTAAAGGTGGGAACGATAATCAAGTACGCCTTACTGATTATTCTCGAAATTGCAAAGTTGATAATGTTATCCATTGCACTAACAAAATTAGCACAACAGTTCATTGAATTGATTATTCCGAAGTTACGCTACTTCAAAGCTATGACTTTTGATAAATTGTTGACCAAAGCACTTGCTACTCAAGGGTTAACCTATTCAAGCACGCTGACTTCTGAATTTAGAAAATTTACCGTGTTGCCAGTTCCAATAGATTATCAGCAAAAAAAATGGTGGGATTTCTTGACAAATGATGATGATAGACTTATTAACCGAGGGTATCCAACGTCAAGTGATACAGTACCTACGCTTAGAAGTTTGATTGATGAGATTTGTAAGATTTTTAACATAAAGCCAGTGCTTAGGAATAATGTATTATACCTTAATCCAAAGGGGAATCCTATCTCAACAACACCTACTATTATCCCACATAATAAGGTTCTTCAAGATGTTGTTGAAGAACGATTCAACGTAGACTGTTCGCAATTTTGGAAAACAAAAATAATAAGTTACCAAAATGACTTAATGGACAAAATGTTATTTGACAACCCCAGGGGGTTAAGGGTAGAGTATCAAGCATACACGGATGATAATAGTGAGTGGACAAAGATTCGAGGGTACAATAGAATTGATATTAATTTTGCCCTAGGTACGATAAAAAAGGAAACAAAACTCGAGAAAAAACTAAAGAATATTTGTTCAAAGATTGATTCATTCTTAGGTACTGGACTTCTCCAGAAAATGAAGAAACGTGACGGAGTTTTATCGCTCACACAGCCACAATTTGCAATGACAAAACTACTTTATCAAGTCGGTGGCAAACAAACTACCGACTATGTACAGCAATTAGGTGCGGGGGCGTTATGGACTAAGTATCATTATATGGATGTACCAAAGAATCTATGTTTCAGAGTTTATGAAAATATGCCTATGCCGATAAATAATGAAATGTTCTTGGCTATTGTGAATGAAGAAAACATACAGCTAGAAGATGGCGGAACGGTAGATGTAATTTCATGCTCATATACGCCAGAGGATTCTACTGCATTAACAACATATAGATTCATTGATAAAAATTTT
>Ga0208825_1001059_pt1 | contig 22720 bp, 18 predicted proteins | sample AD_UKC113_MetaG_FD_184450 | JGI IMG/M metagenome (GOLD analysis project Ga0208825, IMG submission 184450) | Active sludge microbial communities of municipal wastewater-treating anaerobic digesters from Hong Kong - AD_UKC113_MetaG (SPAdes)... | ecosystem: Engineered > Bioreactor > Anaerobic >...
TGGCCTCGTCCATGATCGCCGCCAGGTCGGCGTACTTTGAGCCGAAGTGGGGGTTTTGCTTGTTTTTCCCAACCGTCCCGATCTTGGTCTGGAACTTGATCAGGGCGGGAAGAATCTTGTCGATCCCGTCGGACCTCATCTGGAGGACCTCGTGGGTATTGGCGCAAGTCCAGTCACACATGGGTTATTCCCCTCCTTTTCGTGCATCCAGACCCCGCTTCATCCAGTAGACGTCCAGGAGCCTCAGGAAGATTTGCCAGTAGGTGTCAAGGGTCTCGACGATTGGGTGGTCCTGGTACTCCTCATTGTCGCCCTTGCCGATCTGTATGATCCGGGCCCCGTCCACCTCGTAACCGGCCTCCCGGAGAAGCTGGACGTAGGCCGCCAACTGGATCTTGTGTTCGTCGTAGATGCTGTCTGAGGTCTTGAAGTCAAGGACCCAGGGCCGACCGTCGTAAATCCCGTACCAGTCGCAGGTGCCGCCGAAACGGTGGACCTCCGACACCATCTGCTTCTCGATGGCGATGGCCTGCAGTTCGTGGTTCTTCGCCCAGTTGCAGAACGACAGGTAGGCGTTTTCCGCCAGGTCCACCTGGGTAGGCGTGAATTTCCCAAGGTCCGGCGGCTCGCCCCCGAAGTCCTGGGCGATCAGGGCGTGGACAAGGGTGCCTACCTGCTTTGCATCTTCCATGTAGGCGTCGAGATCGACCTGGGCCAGCCCCATCTTGTAACCCCACCTCACAAGGGCTGGCTTGTTGAGCAGGCCCACTACCGTTGTGACGCCCGGAACCAGGATGCCGTCCTGGGTCCGGTAGGTCTGGTGAGCCTTGGACCCCATCCTCTTCTTGTAGTTCTCCGCAGGCTTCACCGTCTTCTTGGGCTTGACGGGCCTGGGTTCAGCCCCGACCCGGCTTGCCTTTTTTGTTGCCTTTACCACCATGACGCTTCCCCCTCGCTGTTGGAATTGGATTCAAGCCGAAAAGAAAAATGCCGTTCTTGTAGACGTTCACAGGGCCCTCGGCCACGAACTCCATGGCCAGCCTTTCGGCCTGGGGCCTCGTTTGGACTTCTAGGCTTGCGTTCACGGTCCTGATCTCGTACATGTCTCCCCCTCCAGAAGGCCCTCGGCCTCAAGAATTTCGAGCAAAGCGGTTGCCATTCGGGAAAGCGGCATGCTATCCTCTCCCTCGTATGGTTTGCGTTTCGCCTGCCTTCCCTCGGAAGGTCAATGGGCCTGTATGGCCATCGCTTATCCCTTGGTTGGGTCTCAGCCCTGGGATTCAGACCGGCTGGCCGGGGTTTGGATGGCCCTCCGCATTGGCAGGTTGTCAAGGTACGTGCATATATTAGCGCCGCTTTGGCACGAAGTCAAGCCGTTTTGACACGGGTTGATGCCTGGATATAGTATACATGCCGTCATGACGCTTCCCCCTCGCTGTTGAAATTGGGTTCAAGCGAAACTCTTTTTCCACGGTCATCTTCGGTCAAATATTCGGCCAGCTTGGCCGCCTGCCATTCCCGCTCGGCGGCCCAAGCGGCGTCCCCAGCGGCGTCCCGGGCGGCCCAAGCGGCGTCCCAAGCGGCGTCCCCAGCGGCGGCCCAAGCGGCGTCCCAAGCGGCGTCCCCAGCGGCGTCCCGGGCGGCCCGAGCCGCCCCAGCGGCGTCCCCAGCGGCGGCCCGAGCCGCCCCAGCGGCGGCGGCCCAAGCGGCGGTCAACTCCTGCACCGTGGCTTCACCGTTAGCGTACCTACGGGCTACCTCGATGGCATGCCGTGGACGGTTGTCATCCGGGTAATCCCGCTCGTAAAGATACAGGACGTGTTCCGCGCAATCGCAGGCAAAAAGCCGTGCGGTGCGCTCGTCCCATTCTGTTTCCCTGACCAGCCGCACCTTGCGGGCCACCCACTTCCCCTTGTCCGAGGATTCGACGATTTCGCCGTCCACCTCGGCTATAAAAATTCTCTCGTTCAGCCATTGCGTCAACTGCTCCAACGTGGCCAAGTGGTAGCCGTTCTCGCACTCCACGAGCGGACCCTCTATTTCAGGCATCCACTCACCGGGAGTCCAACTGCCGTTCTCGTTCTTGACAGGCAAACTCCACTTGAGGGAACCGCCGTGGCAGGAGCATCCGTTAGCGTTCAAGACCTTGTAAAGCACCATCACCTACACCTCCATGCGGTCCTGCACAGCATCCGTTTCTGCTCACCCGTCAGCCTGCAATCCAGTTCGTGGTCGAGGATGAGGCATGCCGTAGCCCGCCGATCCTTCTCCCACGCCGCCCGCATCAGGCGCACCACGGTGCCTTGCGGGAACAAGTCAGCATCGTAATCCACGTTCATCCTCCTCTCCGTTCATGCCCTCACCGCCTCGTTCAAATATTCGGCCAGCTTGGCCGCCTGCCATTCCCGCTCGGCGGCCCAAGCGGCGTCCCCAGCGGCGTCCCGGGCGGCCCGAGCCGCCCCAGCGGCGTCCCCAGCGGCGGCCCAAGCGGCGTCCCCAGCGGCGTCCCGGGCGGCCCGAGCCGCCCCAGCGGCGTCCCCAGCGGCGGCCCGAGCCGCCCCAGCGGCGGCGGCCCAAGCGGCGTCCCCAGCGGCGGCCCCAGCGGAGGCCCGCGCGGCTGTCCGCACGGCGTCCCGAGCGGCTGTCCGCACGGCGTCCCAAGCGGCGTCCCCAGCGGCGTCTAACTCCTCCATCGTCGCCTGCCCGTTGGCGTATCGCCGCGCCGTATCGATGCATTCGCGCACCCGGCTGTCCCCCGGATACCGGCTCTCGTAGATGTGGAGCACGCGTTCCGCGCAATCGGCGGCGAAAAGCCGCGATCTCCGCTCGTCCCATGCAGTCTCGGATAGGAGCCTGACCCGCCTGGCTACCCATTTATCCCGTTCGGATGCCTCGAAATGCTCACCTCCCACCTCGGCCACGAATATGCGGGCGTCGAGCCATTCCAATAACTGCTCCAGAGTCGCGAGGTGATAGCCGTTCCTGCACTCGACGAGCGGCCCCTCGATCTCCGGCATCCACTCGCCGGGGGTCCACGAGCCGTCATCGTTTTTCGTCGGCAAACTCCACTTGAGTTCCCCCCCGTTGCAGGAACAGCCTGAAGCGTCTAAAACCTTATATAACACCACAGCGTTCACCCCCCCCAAGCGATTATTTTCAGATTGTTGTTCCGTAATAAACTATCCGTCATCGCGGGGCGCACCGTAGTACCGTGGCTCACGGGTCTCTTCGCGTCTCGCCGCTAACCCCCGCTACAGGGCCATTTCGGATAGTCCCGGCCCCCTGTTTTTCTGGCTTGGGCCGGTCGGGCCATCAAATTGTCAAGGAACACCAGGATCATAACACCTTGTTGTATGACTTTAAATGGGCCAAAGGACCTATTTCTACAATATATTATTAGGACTAAAGAATTATTTTTTCACAGGAAATCCCTGATACCCAACGGAAGAGACAAAAAAAGGCCCCGCCCAGTTGCCCAGGCGGGGCTTGAGTCAGAACGCTAAGGCACCTATCGCAAGGCCGCCGATAAGGAAGATCCACCGCTCGTTGCCAAGGATGCGACTTTTTCCCTTTTCCCTGGATAGTTCGGCGTTGAGGCGTAGGGCCATCTCTTCCAGGCGTTTCGAGGCCTCCATCAGCCGGTCTCCACCCTCCCGTTCAACGCGTAGAGCCTCTCTGAGGGCGTCTCTTTCCGCCCGGATGGCTTCCCTATCGGCCCAGAGCAACTTGAGGTCCTCCACGGCCATCGTGACGGCCTTGCCGTCGGGGGAAACCGTCAGGACGGCCGACGGGTCGAAATTCTCGGAGACGACGACGGACGGGGCCTCAAGGGCGGGTTCGGCGCAGATCACGGATGGTGTCAGCAATGTCACGCAGAACAATATCGTCACTAGAGGCCAAAACTTCCTCACGAGCCCTCTCACCTGCCTTCCGGACGGCCTCGTCCTGGATAGGGCGCTTCTCCCTGATGGCGCTTGTGGCTTCCCGGCTTTCTTGGACTACTCCAGGAGGATCTGCCGTATCGACCGCCTGGGGTAGACCCGGTCCACCGTGGCCCGCAAAAAACCATCTATATCCAACTGCTCCGACCAGTACCCCGAGCAGGATAAGGGCAACGGCCGCCACTCCACGAAGCCAAGAACGCATAGTACCCCATCCTCCTCGATCTCATAGAGGGTCTCGTCCGGCGCGTCTGCCAGGTTCGCGGGGACCCGCCGCTCCATGGATTACTCCTTCCCGAGCTTCGACCGGAACCAGGCGACAGCATTCGCCACCTTTCCGCCGAAGCCCTTGAACCAGCCTTTGCCGATACCAACGACGATCAGGAAAAGCGAGATTGCGAGGATCGCGCCCAGAAAATTGCTCATCTTCTCACCTCCCCCTTTCTGCGTCTTTCTGGATATAGACCAATGCCCCGCCCATGACCATCTTGACGAGGTCCTGGACGAAAGCGCTTTCCTTCCCCCAGGCCAGGGCCAACCCGAAGAGGAAAACCAGGAGCCCCAGGAGGATGATGTCGGAGGACTGGAACTCCCTTTCAGCCCATTCCCTCAGAGTCCCCATTGCCTAGCCCCCTTTCGGTGCAGCGAGGAAAGCGGCCCATAGCGTCACGGCCGTGCTCAGGACCCCTACGACGACGGAAACCATGATGGGGATGACCCAGCGCCGGAAGGACCTCTCCGCACGGCGTTCCGCCTCGATGGTCAGGATGGCGTCGGCCAGGCGCCGGACCTCGCTTGCCAGGTCCTTGGTGTTCTTGTCGTACTCCTTTTGTTCCCCCTCCAAGGCCCCAAGCCTCCCTTCTATTCGAGCGAACTTGAGGGAGTGCTCCAGGACGAGGTCCTGGTGTCCATGGGTTTCGATGTTTTGGACCTCCATTTAGCCACCCTCCCTTTCGATGGCCATCCTGGCACATTGCGCCATGGACACCTCAAGCGCCGGGACCCTGGCTGTCAGCTTCGGGGCCGCTTTCGCGAGCGAACCCTCCAGCATCGTGCGCCAGGCCTCCCCGAGGAGGCGCTTGCCGAAAACGACGACATGGGTGGAAAGGCTCTTGAAATAGACCGGTCCGGTGGCCCAGCAGTACCCGGACGGGTTGACCCCGCAGAGCCCTCCCAGGAAAAGCCAGACGTTGTCGGGGCTCGGGTTGTAGTAGAGCCCGATTATCCTGGAGTAGTCCTGGAAGAAGTGCTCGATGGAGTCGTAGACCCTGAACCCCCTGGGGGTTCCCCGATCCCACTTCCCGCCGATGAACTCGTCGGTCTTCAGATCGACGCATTTGCCGTTGGAAATGCTGATTTTCTTCTCTGTCCAGGTCCTCGTACACTTGATCCCGGCGTAGTTGTTGTACTCCGCCGACAGCCTGGAGCCGAAGGGAACGAACACCTTCTTGCCATCCACCAGCCGCCTGCTGGAGGCCTCGTGGTAGGTCTGGGCCAGGGCCCCCAGGGCGTTGACGGGGTTCCCCTTCCACATTTTCTTTTCGGCGTTCAGGCGCTTGACGAGCTCGTACATCTCCTCGACTTTCAAGCGGTCACCTCCTCTCTCCCGGATTCCCCCGGACAGGGGGGCGGAGTCATCCCCGTCCTTGGAGAAAACCTCCAGGAAGGGGTCCTCTATGGAACAGGGCTGCCCGTCGTCATGCCGACAGATATGCAGGCGGACCCTCTTGGTCTTGGCCTGGAGCATGAGGTCCTTCCGGGCCTTTGCCAGGTCCGTGTATTCCGTGGCGGAGACGACCGCCCTTCCAGCCGGTTCGGGGAGTCCGACGGGAACCTCGAACCCCTCCGTCATGGCAGACTCTTCCCCGGCAGAGAAGTCGGAAGCGAGCGCTTCGAGCTCCTCAAGGAAAATCCTCATGGCGACACCCCCTAGTTCGGATACCAGAAGTAGCCGTAGGTTGTCGTGGTCCTTGCTGGGCCCAGGATTGTTCCATCCCTCGCCCCGGAGGTCTTGTCGTCGATGGTGGTTCCGCCGTCGTCGAAGTACCAGTAGGCCACCAGCGCGTGCCCCAGCTCGTGGACGAACCACGGGGCAACGAATGCAAGAAGACCGTATCCCATCGCGCACCTATGCCGTCTTGACGCCGATATAGGCGAAATAAATGTTCTTGACGTAAACCGTCCTGGCCCCCTCCGTCACCTGGAGGTAGACCTTCACCGTGTGTTCGGCGGCGGTCATCGGTAGGGCCACCACAGCGGTACTCGGCTTGGTGGTGTAGGATATCGTGTTGGCTAGGTTGGCGGTGAACACCGAAACGTCGTCCACGTCCACCCGGACGTTCCCCGTTCCCGCCGTTGAGGTCTTCATCTGGAGGGAGAACACGAACGTCCCGAAGGAGGCCGCCGTGGGGGTGAAGGTGAACGTCTTTTTCAGCGTGTAGGACGTGTTCCCCGTGTGCGAGTATTCCGTGGCGTCGAACCCGCTGTGGCCGACAACATCCACCGTTACGGCGGCCCATGTCCCGTCACCCCGCAGGAACTTCCCCGTGTCGCCGGGGGCCTTCGGCACGAACCCGTGGGCAGAGGTGGAAACGTCCCCCGTGGTGGTGTCCGACAGGCTCAGGGAGGATTCCGGTATCTTGGCCGAGTCCGTACCGTCGTGGTCGTGCCCCGTGCTGGTGTTGAAGAGGGCGTTGATCTCCGTCTCGGTGTAGTAGAGGTCGTTGTGGGAGTGGGTGGCTGGGGCATAGACCCCGGAATGGTCGTGACCGGCCGTGGCGTAGACCCCGTCGTGGTTGTGGGTGGTGGAGGCCTTGCCGTCCAGGGCGGTCTGGAGGTTGGTGACGTCAGAGATGGCGTGGCTGTGGGTGGTGGAAGCCTTCCCGTCCAAGGTGGTCTGAAGGTTGGTCACGTCTCCGATGACGTGGGCGTGGCTGGTCGGTGCGTAGGTACCCGAGTGGTCGTGCCCCAAGGGCGAATAGGTAAGGTCGTGGTTGTGCCCCACGGGGGAGTAGACCCCGTCGTGGTTGTGGCTGGCCGTTGCGGCCCCGATGTCGGCGGGGCTCAGGGCGTCGGTTCCGCCCGTGGCATGACTGGTCTTGTGAGCCGATGGGGTATAGGTCGACGGCTTGTCCGTCACGCCGCTCCAGGGGACGGACTGGGCCGTCTCAGCCACGTCAACCTTCCCGTCGTTGTCCGTGTCGTAGACGGACTTGAGCATGTCCCCCCCACCGGAGGAGGAAACCAGGTCGTCGACGTATTTCTTTGTCGCCGGATGGTAGCTCTGCGTCGGGGTATAAGCCGAGGTGTTCGTCTTCGACAGGTAGGTCGTGTCGTGGTTGTGGCTGACCGGGGCGTAGGCGCTATCGTGATTGTGTCCGATGGCGGCGTAGGCTGAATCGTGGTTGTGGGTCGTGGATGCCTTGCCGTCCAGGGCCGTCTGAAGGTTCGTGACGTCCGCTATGGCGTGGGTGTGGCTGACCGGGGCGTAGACCCCCGAGTGGGTGTGTCCGATGGCGGCGTAGGCTGAATCGTGGTTGTGGGTGGACGTAGCGGCCCCGATGTCGGAAGGGGTCAGAGCGTCGGATCCACCGCTGGCGTGGGTGGACTTGTGCGCCGACGGGGAATAGGTGGAGGGTTTGCTAGTTATTCCACTCCAGGGCACCGAATCGGCGGAAACGGCGGCATTGACCTTTCCGTCGTTGTCCGTGTCGTAGACGGACTTCAACATATCGCCCACACCGGCCCCCGAGACCATGTCGTCCACGTACTTCTTGGTGGCCGGGTGGTAGCTTGCCGTCGGCGTGTACTCCGTCGTGTTCGTCTTCGAGAGGTAGACCGTGTCGTGGTTGTGGCTAGCGGCGGCGTAGGTGCCGTCGTGGTTGTGCCCGATGGCCGCATAGACCGTGTCGTGGTTGTGGGTCGTGGAGGCCTTCCCGTCCAAGGCATTCTGGAGGCTCGTCACGTCTCCGATGACGTGGGCGTGACTGGCCGGTGCGTAGACCCCCGAGTGGGTGTGTCCGATGGCGGCGTAGGCTGAATCGTGGTTGTGGGTGGACGTAGCGGCCCCGATGTCGGAAGGGGTCAGAGCGTCGGATCCACCGCTGGCGTGGGTGGACTTGTGCGCCGACGGGGAATAGGTGGAGGGTTTGCTAGTTATTCCACTCCAGGGCACCGAATCGGCGGAAGCGGCGGCGTTGACCTTCCCGTCGTTGTCCGTGTCGTAAACGGACTTGAGCATGTCGCCGTTACCGACATCTCCCCACCCGGTGTCCAGGTTAGCGTTGGAAAGCTTCTTCAGGACCTGCCCGGTCGTTCCTCCGACCGGCACCCCGGGGCCAGCCGGTCCCTGGGCCCCCGCCTGGGCCACGGAAACCTGGAAAGCCATTGGGGAAACCTGGATGGACCGGTTGACGCAGGAGACTTCCACCGTGTTCCCGATGGCGGCCACGGCCAACCCCGACGCCGTGATCTCGACGGTATGGGTCGTGTAACTGACCGCCAGGGACATTTTAGTCCACCACCTCGGGCGAGCTCACCCATTTGCCGTCAAACAGCCGGTAAACGGCACCCAGGGGGGTCTCGACCTCCATGGCGCAAACCCCCTTTTTCCCTGTGGCCTCGGATTGGAGCAGGGCCGTCCTTTCGTCCGTGATCGTCACCGTGAACTTCCCGTCGGTTGTCCCCACGGCGATCCCGTCGGACTGGGTCAGGCGGAAATACTCGGTTCCCCCCACCCTGTCCTTGAAGGACAAACGGGCCTGATAGCCGGTCACGTCGATGGGGGATCCGTTCTGGTCCTTGAAAACGCTCTCGAACGAGAAGGTCGTCCCGCAGTCGATGTAAAACAGGAGCGTGTCGTCGACGAGCTCGATCTTGTTCGCCAAGGCAGTCACCTCCGTTCATCAAAAGGCCCCGCCGGTTTTGTTCACCGACGGGGCCATCCAATCCTAGAAGTAGGGCATGGCCTCCTTCTTGCGTTTTTCCTTCCTCCAGCCCAACAGCGCTCCAGGCCGCCCCTCGTCGATGGTTTTCAGGAGCCGCTTGACGGCGGTGACGGGAACCCCGCCGAGCAGGAGAGCATAGGCCTCGTAGAGGGCCAGAATCTCGTCCCCGCCGAACTCCAGCTTCGTTAGCCCCTTCAGCCCCTTGCCCAGGTCCTGGGCGGCGGAATCCAGGGCGGTGCCCCCGCCGAAACCGTGCCAGGCCGAGACGATCCCCTTCCCGACGATGGGGAGGCTCCCCACGATGTCCTCGGTCAGGTATCCTGCCAATTCTTCGGGCTCCTCTGGCGGTCTTCCCCTCGTGAGGAGGGAGAGAAGGAACGTGGCCGTCAGGAGCCCCATGGCCGTCCCCAGGGCGCCGGTGATCCTGCCCCGTTTGACGTCTCCCCACAGGTCGTGGGAGGCGATGTTCCACACCTTGTTCGCCTGGTTCTGGAAGACGGTCATGAGGTTCAAAAACTCGTTCTGGGCCATGAACCTGGGGAGCTCCTTCGGGTTGGCGGCTTGCTGGGTGTTCAGGGTGACCCTCTGGGCCCGGTACCGGGCGTCCTCGGGGGAGGCCCCCTTGGCGAGCTCCGCCTTGTAGACGGCGTTCCACCCGATGACACGAGTCACCATGTCGAACCAGAGGATGGGCTTGAACCCCGCCCTTCCAATGGCGTGTTTCACCCTCTTGTATTTCGGGTCCTTGGTGCGCTTGAGCTCCTCCAGCGTCCTCTCGATGGCCTGATCCTTGACCTGGGGATCCAGCTCCCAGACGGTCCTGAGAACCTTCTTCGGGGAAAAGGCAAATTCACAGGCGGACAGGAGCAGGTGAGTGGCCCCGGAATCCCGCAGGTAGTAGGCCAAGGCCGTGGGCTGTTTCAGGATGGTCCCCAGGTTATAGGCCAGGTAGGCCACGGCGGCATTGGCCCTGACGAACCTCGCCATGGAATCCGTGGCGGCATACCCCTTGTAGAAGTCGGGGACCGCCAGCCGGTTGATGAAATGCGCCAAGGCCTGGTAGACCTCATCCCCGTAGCGGCTTTCCAGGGTCTGCCGAAGGACGGGGTCCCGAACGACGTCCTGGAACTCCTTGACCATGGAGGCGTAGGCGATGAAATGCTCCTGGATGTCGACGGTCTTGAGCCAATTCCCGAAGAGCCCGAGCTGTAACGGTGTCTGGTGTTCCGGGGAGATATTCAGCCGGGTGTGGGAGAACCCGTGGCTGGCGTAGAACCTCCTGAGACCGTTCACCCGCAGGAACTCGTTCTTGACCGCCTCCATCCCCGTGTCCACGAGTTCCCCGGATTCCTGCCAGGAATCCCGGTACATGGGGGAGTAGAACGGCTCGTCCAGGAATCCCACGTCGTAGGTGTCCACCATGGCCTTCTTCAGGGCCTGTCGGCGCTTCTCGTAATCCGCCAGGACGGCCTCGGCCAGGGCGATCTCGTTGGGCTTCAGGAGCTTCTCCATCTCGGCCTTCATGCTTTCGTCGATGCCGTTGCCGTACTTCAGGGCGTCCCGCTTCTTCTCGTTGAGCCAACCGACGTAGACCTCCAGGATGGTGTCCAGGGTGAAGTCCACCTTCTCCCCCGTCTCCGGGTCCACGGTGGAGTAGCGCACGGCGGCCAGGTCGTTCTCGTCGATCCCCAGTTCCTTCATCTTGGCCATCATGGCGTCGTGCCTGGAGAACTTCTGCCTCAGGAAGGCGTCCTCGGCCTGGTCGGCCCGGCGCATCATGTAGTTGTGCCAGAGGCCCTTGAAGTCGCCGTAGTTGTCGAGCCAGTCCAGGATGCGGCTCGGCGTCCACGTCCAGGCCTTCAGGGTCTGGAACTTCCCACGCTTTTTCTTTTCGGGGATCATGGTCTGCTGGGATTTGGCCGCTTTCCCCCCCATGGACTTGACCAGGGCGTCGACGGTCTTGTCGATCTTTTCTCGGTAGGCCATCTGCTTGGCCTTCAGATCCGCCTTCCCGGCCTCCCGGAGGGCCATGACCTGGGCGTGAAGGGCCCTTAAGTCGTCAAGGCTCATCTCGTAGACGGATTGGCGGCTGATCCTGGCCAGGTCGTCGGGGGTAAAGTCATCGGCCGCCTCCGGGTTGTCGGCCAGGAAACGCCGCAATTCGGCGTCGATCTGCGCCTGGTATTGCCTCGGGGAGATCCCCTCGGCCTTGGCCATTCCCCTGACTGCCTTCGTAACCCCTCGACGCTTCGTGTCGAATTTCTCCAGGAGATTGGCGATCTGCTCCCGGAACTCCCAGGAGATCCCGCCACGGGTGGCGCTGTCCAGGTCCTTCACCATGGACCGGACCTCGGCCCTTTCGGCGGCCCTGGCTTGCTGCCGCCGCTTCACCTCGGCGACCCTCTGCATCGCCTCGATGTACCCGGCCCTGTAGCCGGTCTTTCGTGCGATCCTGGCGGCGATGCGCGAGTACCTCTGAGCCTTGCGCATGGCCTCCCGGAGGGCTTCCTTCTCGGTAACGAGCTCGCCGACGGACGTTTGCCCCGTGACGGCCAGGACCGTATCCTTGACGTTGGCCTGGACCCACTTGAAGGCCTCGTTCTTGGCCCTGGCGGCCATTTCGCCCCATCTCACACGCCCTGCCTCGGCATTCCCGCCGGGTTCCACGGGGGTTTTCCCGAGCTGTTCCTCGGTCTCCGCGGCCAGGTTGCGCTCGGAGTAGAGGCGCCACATCTCTTCCTTCAGAAGCTGGGCGAGCTCTTCGTCCCCCTTGTTCGAAGCGGACTCCTGCTCTGCCCTCAACTCCTTCAGGGTGGCGTCAATCGCCTTGATCCTGCGCTTGAGATACCCCCTGGTCTGTGACGCCCCCATCCGCTCGATCAACCACGGCAGATTTTCCTGGTTGACCGCCAGGATCGGGGGTAAATGAACCGGAGGCTCTGGCCGGTTTACCAACTGGTCGAAGAGGTTCTGGGCGTCGGTGACGTCAAACCCCAACTGGGAGAGCCGAAGAGCCATCTCGTCCAGGGCCAGGCCGGTGCGGCGGTAGAGCCACCCCACCGACTCCCTCAGGCGGGTGGCAAAATCCCTTCCCAGAAGGTTGGCCACCTGGTCGTAGGAAATACCGCCCATGGTCCTGACGGCTTTCACCAGGTTCTGCCAGCCCTTCCAGGCTTCGGTCTTCATGGCGATGGACTCCATGGCCTCCATGAGGTCGTCCACCTCGGTGGCGCCCTCCGGGGAACCCTCCTTGAACCACACGGGGTCGAAGAGGGCCTCCTCGTCGCCCTCGGCGGCCCGGTTCGCCGGGCCCTCCATGGCCATGATGGCCTCGGTCTCCTCTTTCTCCTGGGGATCCGGGGGGAGCTCGTTTACGGGCCTAACCCCTTCCTGGTGGAAGGTCCGGCTCTCGATCTCGTCCTCCGCAGCGAACATGCGGTCGAAAACCCCCCGCACCTCGTCGGACAGGGTGACGTCGAGCTGGGTCACGCTGTGGTAAATGTGGGTGAGCCAGGTCCGAAACCACTCGAAGACACGCGCCAGCCTCGGCGTGGGGGCCTCCCCCTCCATGAGCCAGGCCTCAAACCCCCTGGCGAACTTCTCGTGGTGGGTCGTGTCGAGGGGTTTGCCCTTTTCGGCCCCCAACCAGTTCAGGAGGGACTCCCAGTCCTTCTTGACCTGCTCGGGAGCGTCGTCCCTTGCGGCCATCTGCTCGAAGTCCAAGAGGAAGATGTGGGCGGACTCGTGCATGAAGGTGGATTCGTCGGCGTTCTGGAAAAGGGAGACGAGCCTTTCCCCCGTTTCCGTGACCTCCAGTTTCCCTCTGGGAGAAGACTCGTCCTGGTAAAACGTCTGGTTCTGGTCCTCCAGATTCTTGGTTACCGTTTCGGAGGAGAGCCTTTCGGCAGCGGCCTGGAGGTGCCTTTCGTACTCCTCCCGGTCAATTCCAGAATCCGGGCTCCACGCCGGGCTTCCTCCTCCTCCATCGCTTCCAAGGCCGCTTCCATCAGCCTCCGCAAGCTGTCTGACCCTTGCGATCTCTTCACCGTACCCCGCCTCCTTCAGGATGTCTTCGTAGACCCCCGTGACAAATAATACCTCAAAGTCGGGCGTGTTGGCAATATCTTTTGCCGTTAAATTGCCACTCTTCAGGAAATCCACGACGGGCATAGGGGTCTTCCCCTTGCCGGGCTGGGTGGCGGCGTAGTACAGGGAACGGGCCCAGCTCCAGACAGTCTCCTGGACCTCGGAGGGGGTCCAGCGCTGGCCGGTCCGTTCGCTCAGGACCTGGGCGGCTCGCCTGGCTAGGATGTTCATGGCCAGGTAGGCCGTTCCCTTCCCGGGATCGGTCCGCTTCTTGTTCAAGCGCCCCGATAGGTGCTTCTGTTCGATCCCGGAGTAGTTGGCCATCCAGGTGTCGTTGGTCACCTCGATGACGTTGCCGAGAAGGTTAAGGCGGAAGCTGTCGACCTTCGGCCCCGACAGGATCATCTCCTCCGGGGCGTCCGTCAGGGCCCGGATGGAGTTGTTGACCCAAGACTGGAGGACGGACTCGTCCCCCTTGTTCCCCTGGACGTTTTGGGCCATGATGTCGAAGATCGCCTGGGGATCGGTCGGCCTTCCCGCCCTGATCCACCCGGTCCAGACCCTCAGGGTGTTCTTGAGGTTGTCCTCCACCGAGCATTGCGGGGAGAGGGCCGCCAGGAGCGCGGCAAACCTCGGGGCATCCTGCCCAAAGGCCTCGGAAATGGCCCTGGCGCTCCGCTCGTACCATCCCCTCTTTGCCCGCCCTGCCCAGGCCACGGAAGCCATCTCGTCGGGAGACGGGATCTGCCTGAGCCACTTCAGGATGGTTTCCGCCGTCCTGCGACGCACCTTCACCCGTTCGGCCGGGGTGAGGTAGGCCGTTACCTTGGCGGAGATCCCCTCGGCGACGGCGCTTTTCGGGACCCAGAAGGTGTTCTCGAAGTCCGCCGGGTAGCTGAACCGCACCGGGACCCCGTCGACGTCGACCTCCGTGTAATTGTCGTTCAGGTGCAGACCGATCTCCGGCCTCCCGGCGGTGAAGGGAGCAAACTCCCCCTCGTAGTTCACCGGCACCCCGTCGGCGTCCAGGACGTCGTTGACGAAGTAGATCCCCGTGGGGGTCGTGATGGCCGCTTGGTTCCACTTCTTGGCCAGTTCGATGGCCTCTGAGGTCTTCAGGCCGATCACCAGGAACGACGGTTCCGGTTCACCCCCGAAAACCCCCCGGGCCTCGTAGACGGTGATCTTCCCGCGGGTTTTCGGCTTGCGTGTCCCCTTGATGAACCGATCGGGGATGGGGAGTTCGGGATCCGTGGCCACCGGGATCAGGGTCCCGCGTTCCTCGGCGACGGCGATGCGATGCCGCCCGTCGAGGATGCTGATGCCGTTCGGGTCGTCAAGCGCCCCTGAAATTTTCGGGTAGCCGTCGAAGGTCTTGTGCCCCCGGACGGCCTCCAGCCGTTCGGTGGAGTGCACCAGTTTCTCGCCGGGGTGCTTGGCCTCCCAGGCCTCCCGGATCTGCTTCGGGTCCACCAGGACGATCCTCGTGTAGCCCAGGTCGTTCCGGTACTTCGCCTCGTGGGCCGTTTCCCTGACCAGGTCCCAGGCCTTCGCCAGCCGGTTATTCTTCTCGGCCCTCCCGGCGATAGACTCGATCTGCCGGGCCAGCTCGGCGTTCCGCCTGGCGTTCTCCTCCTTCGTCATCACCGACCCGGAGGGGTTGGCGGCCGTGAAGATGTGCCAATCGGCCTTGTCCAGGATCCGCATCAGCTTGTCGACCTGCGGGGCGTCGGAGGTCTTCGTGGCGGACTGCCAGAAGACCCTTCCCACCTGCTTGTTGGTTTCGACCTCCCCTTCCTCGTTCAACCCGATGGGAGGCATCGCCGAGCTGGCCCCGTAGCGGATGACCTTCCCGTTGCGGACGATGATGGCGTTCTTCCGCAGATCCGGGGGCGTGGCACGACGACCCTCTCTGTCCAGGCCGTGGCGGTTGAACACGTCCCAGGCCTCGATCTCCCCGGCGATGTTGCGGTAAACCTCGTAGACGGCCTCCTTGTTCAGCTCGGCCGACAGTTGCTCCTCCAGGCGGGTCATGGCGTCGCGCCCTTCCACGACGACCGGGTTGTCGTCCTTGTCCTTGAGTACGACCGAATCCGCCCCGTCGGCGATGGCCTTCTTGAGCTGAGCCAAGGCGTCCTGGGCCACCAGGTAGTTCCCCCACCGCGTGGTTTTCCACTTGGCGGCCAGGGCCACCCTCAGGTTCCCCCCGTCGGCGAATCCCTCCCGGGCCTGGATGGCGTGCTGGATCTCGTGGAGCAGGATCCCAATCTGGTGGGCTTCCCCGTTGCTGTCCGGGGCGATGTTGATGGTGTCCGTTGCGGGGTAGTATTCGGCGGTCCCGTCGGGCAGGGAGGGATCCAGGCGGATGTTTGCGTCCTCCAGGGTCGGGTAGGCCTTGAAGAGGTCCGGGAAGTCGAGGACAGAGGAGAGTTTGTGCTCCCCGACGATCAGTCCCTTGAACCGGGCCTGGCTGTCGTCGATCTCGAACCGGGGGTCCCCGTCCATGCCGAAGAACCAACCGGTCTTCTGGCGGATCTCCTCGTTGGAGGCCCCGGCCCTTCGCATCTGTTCGGCTTCTTCCAGCCCTTCGGGGATCACCCTGGCGTTTTGACCGGCGTACTGGTAATAGACGCTTCCCGTCCCCCTCACAGAGGGGGCCGGGTTCTCGGCTGGCCTGAACCGGTCGGGATCGAAGGCAATATAGTCGATCCCGCCGCTGTCGTTCTCGTAGGCGATCCCGTCGTACCCCTTCCTGATCAGGAGGTCCCGGACGTCATCGACCGTTTCGAGCCCGTCGACCTCCTCCTGGGTGGCGATCTCGTATCCGTCGGGCCCAAGGAATTCTTTCCAGGATTCGACGTCGGTCAAATCCCCAAGGTCGCTGGCAACTTCCAGGGGGTTCTTGAGGGAAAGGTATCCCCCTTGGACCCGTCCGGTTTCACCGGCGAATTCCTGGGCGAGTTCCGGGCTGGAGGTCACGTGCACCCCCAGCCGGTCCTCCGGTCCCCCCTCGAAGCCATCGGCCTCCGTGGCGGGGGAAGCGTGGTACACCACCAGGGGTTCCCCGCTGTCCGTCACGACGGTGGACCCCTCGAACCATCTCGCGAAGGCCTCGTTGTTCGCCGGGGCTCCCCCCTGGCCGAAGCCCAGATCCAGGGCTCCTCCGGGGGATCCTTCCTTTTTGACCGAAAGTTTCTGTTGTTCGTACCAGCCCTCGGGATCGGTTCCCGTCTGGATCCCGACGGTGTAGGCCCTGGCGGCCCAGAGGGCGGCGTTCGCCCCGGCCACCTGTTCGCTCAACCCGGCGGAGACGAGCTGTTCCTTGACCCGGTTGTAGACCTTCGCCGCCTGGGCCCGGTACTTGATCTTGGACGCTTCGGTGACCGTCGCCCTCTGGCGTTCGCCACCGGCCTCCAGGGTGCTCCCCGTGATGGCGGCCACCAGAAATCCCGGGATCCCTTCCTGGGCGAACACCTGCCGGAGGTCCATCTCCGTCCAGGGGATCCGATCCCCGTAGTGACGCGAGATGATGCCCTGCCCCGTTTCCTGGGCCATTTCCGGGACAGCCCGGGCCACGGCGTCTGCCACCAGGTTCACGGCCCGGTCCGGGAGGACCTTGCTGAAGACCTTGCGGGCGATCTCGCTGTCACCGAAGAACCCCAGACGGTTGGTGAGGATCCCCAGGGGAAGGTTGGTCCAGAAGGTCTTGGAGGCGGCAATGCTGGCGGCCCCTTCGTCACCGGTGGAATCCAGGACCTGCTTATAGACCGGCCCGGCTTCCGAGAAGCCCTCGATGACCTGCTGGGAGGTTGCCCCCAGCCACCGGGCCAACCCGACGGCGGCGGCTTCCGACAGGCCCAGGGCATAGGCTCCGCCAGCCGCTCCGAGAACCCCCTTCGCCACCAGCATGGAGGGAAGGAGGTAAAACGCCAGGGAGCCGGACCCCTGCCAGAAGGCGTCCCAGAGGTTCGGGTCGTTCCCCTCCAGGAGCTCCGAAGAGAGGTTGCTGGACGCATTCTCCAGCCTGTCGGCGAACGACCGGGCGGCCTCCCATCCCGTGAGCCATTCCATGCTCCTGGAGAACCCGCCGGTGGCCGTCATGAACCCGGCCACCAACCCCCCCAGCACACGGTTCGTGGCTCCGATGGCCGGGTCGTCGACCTTTCGCCAAAAGGCCGAGTGGGTCCTGAGGGTCTCCACGGAGGGGCGCTCGTGCATGGGGCCGACCTGGATCTGCTTGCTCTCCTCCTCGACCCTCCGGGCTATCTCGTCGTCCGTCAGCAGGGCTGGGTGGATTTTATTGTCCAGGGCCTTCTGGGCCCTGGGGATGGTGAGGTCGTAGGCCTCCGAGATGAATTCCAGGGCGTTCTTCCGTTTCGCCTCCTGCAAGAGGGAGCGGCTCTGCTCGGTCACTCCAAGCCCCTGGTTGATCTCGAACTCGGAGAACCCCTTGGCCCTGGCCCGTTCAATGCGGCTGGAGATCTCCTTGTCGATCTCCTCGTCCGAGAACCCGAGTTCCCTGGCCCTCTTGATTCGGTTGACCATGGACGGGTATTGGAGCGAGAGTAGGTCTTCCATGGGGTCACCTCTCCTATTCGGTGCCGTTCAGGATATCCTGGAGTTGCTGGCTCCTCGATTTCTTGCCCACGGCCGTGCTGGACTTGTCGGGACCGATGGGGGCGGCCTTCGGCTCGGAAATCCCCTGCCCATCCATGCCCCCAAGTTGCGGCGGGAACCAGACGGCACCGGCGGTCTTCTCCAGGATCTTGGCCTTGTCTCCGAAGGGGTTCCAGAAGAACCGCCCCTTCTTGTCCTCCGTGATGGCCTTCCTGAGCAGGTAGTTGCGGACTTCGCGGATCTGTTCCAGGGGAGTGAGGGAGGGGTCCACGGCCTCGTCGAACTGGACGAGCAGGTCGTAAGAATCGATGCCGACGCTGTCCAGGATGCTCTTCAGCTCCGAACGGGCCATGTTCTTCGCCTTGGTGTAATTGGCGTCCAGACGCTTGGTGACCTCGCCGTACTCCTTCATGAGCCGGTTCCTCTGGCGTTCGCCGATCAGCCCGGCCCCGTTGGCGTCCATGATGTCGTAGGCGTCCTTGGTCCCCTCAACGATTCCCTTCCTCAGTTCCTCGAACGTCGCCTTGGCCTCCTCCGGCTTGGTTCCGTAGTTGTATTCCAGGAGGAGGAGTTCCTTCTGGTCGGGGGGGGCGTTTCTCAGCCGGGCACGGAAGGCCCGTTCGGCGTTGCGCTCCGCACGGTTGGCCAGCATCTCCTGCCGGTCCTCGATGGAGCGCGCCCACGCCAGGGCCCGGTCTGGATCGATGACCCCGCGCTGGGCCATCCCCAAAAGCTCCGCCCTGGACGGGGGTTTCCCGGAGAGGACCTGCATGGCCACCCAGTCGGAGACCTTGCCCCGGATCTCCCTTTGCTTGGAGTCCCGGAAGTCCAGGAGTCTCTGGATGGCCACCTCGTCCAGGCGGTCCAGGGCCTTGCGGTCCGGCTCCCACTTCATGGGGTCCGCCGCGATGGCCTTCACGGCGGCGTTGTACTGCATCTCCGTGTAGGCGTTCTCCCGGATCTTCACCGCCTCCGGCTCTGGGAGCCAGCTTGAGGCGGCCGACAGGATGGCCTCCAGGTCGTCCTTCTTCTGGTCGCGGACGGCGGCGGCGACGGCCTCGTCGAACTTCCCCCGCCGGACGATGGCCTGTTTCTTCAGGAAAAGCCCCTGGACGTCCCCCCGCTTGGCGACCGCCTTGAGGTCGAAGTATTGGGCCGCCTTCCGCTTGACCTCCTCGTTACCGATGCCCTCTTCCAGGGTCTTTCGGTACTCGTCCCACCCCTTGGTGAGGCGGTCGTTCATCCCCTCGTAGTCCGTGTTGGCGGACTCCACCTCCAACTGCTCGTCCCACCAGGCGTCTGCCTTGGCCTTGAGCAGGGCGAAGTCCATGGCGTTGACTTCTTCCTGTTGTTTCAGGGCCACCTGCCCCAGGAGCGCCCCGGCCCGTTGAGCGGCGTTCCCGAGCTCCCCCAGCTTCTCGGCGAACCCAGCGCCGAAGGCGTCAGGGTTCACCCTGGTGGAGATGTCCGGGGAGGGGAGCGCCCCTGGAGCGATCCTTCGTTTGTAAACGGGCACCCTCATGGATTACCCCTCCCTAGCCGTAGTTGTGGCTCACCCGGGTGGAGCCGTAGACGATCCCCGTGGGCCACCTCTTCGTGGACAGGAGGCCCGTGCTCGCTCCCTCGGCCATCCGGTCGGCCGTCATGGCGGCTCCCGTCAGGAGGCTCGAACCGGCCCCCAGGACACCGCTCAACATGGCGTACTTCCCCTGGCTCTTGGCCATGGAGGCCTGTCCCCTCAGGTTGGCGGCCTCGGTCTGGAACCCCCAGGCCTCAAGCTGGGCGTTGTACTTCGTCATGGAGACGTCGGATTCCACACCGTAAGCCGTGTCGGCCAGGAGGTCCAGGGCGGAGCCCGAGTCCACGGCCACCCCGGAAGCCCCCAGGAGGCTCCGCTGGGTGCCCTTGAACCGATCTCCCCGCTCACGGAGCAGGCGCGCCTCCATCTGGGCCTTCTCCAGGGCCTGTGTGGCCTGGGCGTCCTTCACCTTGGCCTGGTTCTCGTAGGCCTTGGCCTGGGCATCGGCGGCTTGCATCCCGGCGACCCCCTGTGCCAGGCTGCTGATGGCGGAGATGAAGGTGCCGAAAGACTGGAGGGAGGTACTGGCCCCGAAGAGCCCACTAGAGCTCATGGCGGCGAACATTTGCGGAATGCACACGTCACTCACCTCTTTTCCGTGTGACGGGATGGAAGAGAAGCCCCTCGACCCCGTAGGGCCGAGGGGGGGCAATCGTGAACTTGAGCCACGCGAGCCAAGCCAGCGAAAGGGTGTTGCTGATGTGGACGTGGTTTGAGAGAATCTCGTATCTCTCCAGCATGGATTCGATGATGGGCCTGGAGTGTCTCAGGAACGGGATCTTGATCCCGTGGAGGTCCTCGCTCCCCAAGAGCCAGGGGGAACCCACCCCCGTGAGGAGGTTCATGGGGACCACGCCGAACAGGCAGATGCACCGCCCGTTTTTCTCCACGGCCCACTTCTCCCGGCTCCTGGAAACAGCGGCCACGAGCCCATCGTGCGGAAGGGCGTGAGACGACGCCCAGATTTCCAGGCGGTCGGCCTCCCGCATCCTGGGGGCCAGGTCCTCGATATGCCAGGCCTCCACGTCCGTCAGGACGACCCCGGCGCTCTCGGCGTAGACGACCCTAGCCACCGTAGGACACCCGCCTCCCAACGCCATCCAGACCGAAGGGGAGAGGGTCGCTTTGGCGGATGTAGACCTTTCCCTCGTCGTCCCAGCCGGATTCCAGGATGGCCCTCACCTTCCCGGTGAACGGGAGGGGGTGATCCCCGTAACTTATGGGGTTGAGGTGATCGGCGTCCGACCCCACAACCCCACCAGCCGCCTGGTCCAGCAGGAGGGTCGCCTGGGAGGCGTTCTTCCGCTTCGAAAGGGCGGAGCCGTCCCTCAACTCCAGGACGTCCTCCAGCGTGCAGAGGTCGCAGTCGTAGCCAAGCCCAACGTGGACCTTGGAGGCCGCCTGGGGGAGGGTGATCTTCCCGCCGGAAACCACCAGGTTCTTGACCACCTTGCCGTCGGCCAGCGCCACGACGGTCTTCCCCTCCAGGTGAGAGAGGCCGGAGATCTGGGTCGCCGGGGATCCGCTGTAGCTCAGCCCGCAGTCCACGAAGAAGGCGTCCGCCAGGGTCGCGTACCTCCTGGAGTGGAGGCGCTCGATGTAACGCTTGGTCGCCCCGTTGACGGTCCGCCTGACGATGGCCCAAAGCTGGTCCTCCCCGTCGCCGGGGATCGTGCAGACGGATTCGAAGGCTCCGTCGGTGTGGTGGTGATGCCAGGCCACGACCTGGTGCTCCCGCAGGTAGGTCATCCCCAGGAGCACGCCATCATCCCGCACCGCCCAGACGACGGAATAGGGGGCCTGGTGGAAACACCAGGACACGATGTGGTGTCCCTCGAAAAGATGCTCGGAAAGGACCGAGAGGTCGTTCCCGGAGTAGGAATCGTCTGTCAGGGAATACCCCAGGTCGAAGACCTTGGCGTTCATCCCCTCCAGGAAGAGGACCCGGTTGCCCACCACCAGGGGCGGTATTTCGGACGAGCGGGTGTAGTTCTGGGGTTTGGCCACCTTCTCGCTGGGCGTGATGGCCTCGCTGGAGGATCCAGGGCCGACCTTCCATTGTCCACCGGCGGACATGACGATAAGGTCCGTCAATGGGACGATGCCCGTGATGGCGTTGACCTCCCGGCTGGTGATGGGGATGTCCACGGCGTCGTCGTCCTTAAGGGGGAGAGAAACCCCGAAGTCGGAGTAGTCCCCAGACCTGGACATCCAAATCCGCTGGGGATCCGTCGCCGTGTTGGCGAAGACCAGGCGTTCCTGGTAGAAGGCCGCCACGGAGGGGAACCCGTACTTGTCGCTCCAGGAGCCGAAGGCCCAGACGTCCGTGGACGTGGGAAGGCTCCAGAGGCGGTCCTCCAGGACGCCCTCCACCTCGGTGGAGGAGACGTACCTGGTGATGCGGACCACGGCCCTCTCCCGGAAGTCCGGCACCTCGATGTAGACGTAGGGGTGGTCGGTGGTGACCGTTGGCCGACGGACCCGGAGCAGGAACTCCTCGTCGTCCTCCTTCCCCTCCACGAGCCAGTTGGTTGTGATGCGCCAGTCCAGGGACTTGAACTGGTGCCAGGTCTTGCCGTCGTCGATGGACTTGTCCAGGTAGATCGTGGAGGCATCCCAGTCGCCGCCGGAGGTAGTCCTGAAGTTCCACTTCCCACGGACCCGGAACTCGGTGCTCGTGTAGTTCGTGTTGTCCGGTATCTGGAACTGGGTGGACGACCCTGGCGTCAGGTACTCGGCCATGAAGAGGCACCCCCCCATGTCCGACGCGAAGATGGGGTCCGAGGCCTCTATAATGACCGAATCCCCGCTGTTGAAGGGCCCCTCCGTCACCGCCACGCCGCCGCCGGAACTTCCCTTGGGCGTCTGGAGGCAGACCCACGAGACGTAGCCCGTGTAGGTGTTGGATGACAACACGTACAGCCCCACCCGGAGGGTGGCGTAGGACGTGATCTGTTTGGCCACGTTCTCGGGTATCTCGAAGCTGTAGACCCCCCAGGCCGTCGTGAGGAAGATGGTCTTCTCGTAGATTTGCGTGGTGTCCGAGTAGAGCTTCACTTTCAGCTTCATGGACGTCCGGCTGCCTTTGGCCCTGACCCTCAGGATGTGGCCGCTCCTGGAGGTCGGTTCCTCCAGGGTACCAAGGGTCAGCCTGCACTCGGCTCCCAGACCGGGGCACGAGATGTAGTCGGCGTCGCTGTACGGATCCTCGTCCAGCTTCGAGTAGAGCGGGGTTGTGGTCCATGCGCCTGTGGCGTAGTCCGATACCGGGTAGGCCTTCTGGGCGAACCCGCGCATGGACACCGTGAGGTCTTCGTCGTCGTTGATGTCCTGGAACGGACCCCCGGTGAACTCGAACTCCTCCAGTCGCCAGTCGGTGTGCCCGTAGCGGGAAAGCGTCATGATGGGGTAGTCGGGGTGGGTGAGGTACATGACGTCGGCGGACTGGACGTAGCGGATGCCGTCCAGGTCGGCCTCCCCGTAGGGGGTCGCCACCTCGTAGGGAACCGGCGTCTCCCCTCCCGTGACCACCAGGCCGTCGGCGGTGTAGA
>Ga0208825_1001061_pt1 | contig 22707 bp, 20 predicted proteins | sample AD_UKC113_MetaG_FD_184450 | JGI IMG/M metagenome (GOLD analysis project Ga0208825, IMG submission 184450) | Active sludge microbial communities of municipal wastewater-treating anaerobic digesters from Hong Kong - AD_UKC113_MetaG (SPAdes)... | ecosystem: Engineered > Bioreactor > Anaerobic >...
TGAATTTGACAAGGAGGCTTGATGAGTATGTTAAGAAAGTTGTTGATGAAATATAATAAATGAAGATAAATACTGCTCTAAAGTTTGTGGTAGCATGTGTTTTTGCATCAATTATTCCAACTTGTGTAATTGCGGATGAGTTTACAGTGAATGTAACTGTATCTATACATACAGATATATTTTCGAAGATTGATCTAGTTCCATCTACTGTGGAAATACTATATCCTTCAAAAGCTCAGATGAGCATCATTGATGGAAATGGGAGTCCTAAAGTAGGAAGAAATATATTTTTGTATGTTAAAACTGGTAATCCCTCTGATGTCACGATATCTCAACCACAACTTACAGATTCAAATGGAAAGTCTATGGGAAGTATTTACGCTTCAAAAGCAGGAGTATATGAAATCTGTGCTAGAGATATTACTGAACAGATAGTTATAGAGATTGAAAAATGTCAAAATTTGTATGTTGTAGTAACTCCTTCCCCAGTTGTAGTAGAAGAAGGGCAGTATACAATTGGCAAGGAGAATACAATATCGTGGACACCTGGAGGAAATTTGAAGTATCAATACTACGCCGAGGTAAGTACAAGCTCTGATTTTAGTACCATCACTGGAAATAGTGGTTGGATAAATGAAACATCATATACCTTTACAGAATTGCAAGGAGGACAGATGTATTTTTACAGGGTTAAGGCCAGAAACGAGTATGGATCTGAAAGTGGATGGTCAAATTCTGTGTATTCTGTACAGAGTCTAAATGGTCCCACTATTGTATTAGAGAAAATATCGATATCCGAAGATGTATACAGGAATAAATGGAGTGAAAGTAGTATTATCTCCCTTCGGTATAGAATAACGGATAGTGCAGGGGTGGATAGTGTAAAACTTCTTTGTGTTGGACAAGATAAGCAAAAAAAGGAGTGTGGAGCATCGATTTCTAATGATAGTGATATATTCACAGCTACAGTTAAAGTATCAAACCTTGAAAAACAGGCAGATGGAAATTTGTATTCATCATATACTTTTTGTGTTGATGCGGTAAACAAAACTGGAAATTCTTCATCAGACTGCACAGCAATTGTTAATATTAGAGGGGAAACTACAACTTCCAGTGGTGAAGAGCATATTACATTTTCTTCTGCAGTTGCAAAAATAACGGAGATCCCTGCTGTCATAGGAAATGCAGTAAAGGTCTTCATGGAACAAAATGCTGACCTTTTGACAAAGAAGTCTCCATCAGAAATAAGAAGCCTTTCATTGACTACATTGGCAGTTAATGTCTCTGTAGCACTTACATTGTTTATCTCTTTAACAAGCTCTCTCCCGTATTTTATGGCTCAGATAGGTTTGAACTTTCTTTCTATGCTTGGTTTAAGGAAGCGGGGGATTCCTAATGGTTATGTTTATGATTCGTTCTCTAAAGATCCTATCAGACAGGCAATAGTGAGGGTATATAAGAAGAATGGAGAGTTAATATGGACTGATGTTACCAATCAATTTGGATATTTTAAAACTATAGATATTGAAAATGGGGAATATTATATTACTGTAAGTGCAAGTGGATATTCTTTTCCTTCTAAAACAATATTTGGAAGTTCAGATGCCCCTCTTGAAAATATATACCACGGAGAAGTTTTTAAACCGTCAGAAAACTCAGTTCCGAAGTTTGCAATCCCTTTGGATAAAGTAGAGGTTGAGTTTTCAGTAAAGTTAAAAGAAAAGATAGTATATTTCTTAAAGCTTGTTTTACACTTGCTTAATTTAGTCATATTCTTAGCAGGTCTTGTTGTTAGTATATATGCCGTATATATAAATCCAATATGGACAAACTATTTAATACTTGTCGTGTATATATTCTCTGCGGTGATTACAGTCACTCCAATTCTTACTAGAAGAGAGAAATATGGATTTGTTACTGATGAGAAGGGGAACAAATTGAAGGGGGTGGAAATCGGTCTTTTTGAATCAGATTTTAACAGACTTGTTTACAAAAGAGTTTCTGATGAGCAAGGGAAATACAGGTTTGTTGCGGATAAAGGAAATTATTATCTATCTGTACTTAACCCAGAATATTCCATAATAGATAATGGCAATATTAGCAATATTAAAGTAAAAAAAGATTCTGGAGAAATTATCAAACCAAATATTGTGGTAAGAAGAATTTAGTTTTACTTAATCTAGGAGCTTATGCATATATAATTCTCCTTTTTTGTATCCATTTAGTTCATAATATTTTCGTGTACCTACCGCTGATATAACTGATATTTTCTTTATTCTGTGTTTTTTTGTAATTTGTTCTGCTTTTTGAATAAGAAGCTTTCCAAGGCCTAAATGTTGTGATTCTCCGAGGCTTTTGTATTTTAATCCCACTACAGGGCCATAAACATGCACTTCTCTTATAATTGAAGAATTATTAAGTTCTTCGATATAGTTGTTGTTTAAAAAGCTTCGCTTGGGAATAGATAATCTTAAGAATGCACAGAGCTTATCGTTCTTTTTAGTTTTGTAAGAAATAAAATATTCCTTGCTAACAGATGTTTTGTAAGTTAATGTCTCGAGCTGTAAATCCTCCTTCTTTACCATTTCTCCTTTTATCTCCCTATAATGTATCTCATTTATTTTTATTCCTTTCTTTTTAAGGTTTTCTTCTGCAGTCTGCCTTAGATTTGTTATTGTACTTCCAGCTTCTATTTCATTAGAAGGAATATCCCTTATAATCCTAGAGATTCTGCAGTATCTAGGAGTCATTTGTATATGCTTTTCGATAATAGAAGTGAGCTCTTTTTGTGTATAAGGAATATATTCCCCTTTCTTAAATAATTCATAAAGTGTTGTGTTTTGAATAACTGATACAGGATAGATCTTCAATTCATCAGGACAGAAGTCTTTTTTCCATAATCGCTTGTATTCACGAATATCTATAGATGGAGTTGAAGTATATAATCCAGGCATCCAATGTCCTTGTATTTTGAAACCTGCCCTTCTAAGAAGAGAAAATGCTTTTTTCAAATCTTCTGTATTTCTTCCTACCATATTGGCATCTAAAACTTTGTTGGAAAGATTTTGGATTCCAAGTTGGATTTTTGTTGCTCCAAGTTTTCTCATGAGTATTATCTCATCTTTTGTAATATAGTCGGGTCTTGTTTCAAAGACTAAACCGACATTCCTACAGTAGGATGTTTCATTCAAAATCTGATTAGCTTCTAATTCAGTCCACTCAACTTTTGATGATTGTCTATCTTTGGGGATAGTATATTTGTCTGAATTTTGGTTTATTGAATTCATAGCTTTGAAACATTCGTTTACAAACCAAATTTTGTAATCAAGAGGATATGTTGACCAAGTTCCACCTAGTACTATCAGTTCTATCTTTTCAATATTATGTCCTATTTTTTTTAATGTAATGATTCGATTGTATACCTGCGCATATGGATCGAATTTGTTATTTAATGCTCTTTGCGCTCCAGGTTCCGAAGATATATAGCTTTTTGGCATTGCTGGATCATTAGGACAATAGATGCACTTCCCAGGGCACGGATATGGTTTTGTCAAAACGGTTACTACTGCAACTCCTGAGTTTGTTCTAGTAGGTTTTAGTCGTATCCTTTCCTCTAGTACTCTGTTTTTCTGAATCTTTCCATTTTCAAGAAGAAGATGATAGTGTTCTACTAGTTCATCATTTCTAAACATCTTTCCACTTTTTTTGGTGTGTTTCCTTAATATTTTGTTTAAAGAATCTCGATTCCACACCTCCTGTTTTATCAGGAGTATATCATTGAATATGTGTATAATTTTTTGCTCGTCGGTGTTAAATTTCATAAATATTTGGTATCCTTATACTGTGCATTATCTAACATTTTGATTATTCTGACCATATGAAGAGACCTGATATAGCTTTGGAAAGGAGTCTGTTGTTAATTAAACCTGATGTTCTTCAAAGACAGATTGTTGGAGAGATATTATCAAGATTTGAAAGGAAAGGTTTTAAGATAATAGCATTAAAAATGCTTAATGCTACGAAAGAGCAAGTAGGAGAGCATTATTCTGATGATGAAGAGTATCTGATTGAAACTGGAGAGAAGGCTAAGAAAGGGGCAATTTCTCGTGGTGAAGATGTTACAGGTTGGAATTCACTTGAGAGAGGGCGAATTATCAGGCAGAGAAATATTGATTATCTAACATGCGGACCGATAATTGCTATGGTTTTGGAGGGGTATGGAGTCGTAACACAAGTTCGAAAGATTTTAGGGAGTACAAGTCCTGCAGAAGGAGATGTGGGGACTATCAGGGATGATTATTCACTAGATACATATGCTTTAGCAGACTATATATCTAGGTCTACAAGGACAATGCTTCATGCTTCAGATTCCGTGGAAAATGCTGAAAGGGAAATAAAAATATGGTTTAAACCGAATGAGTTGTGCAATAACTATGAGACTGGTGCAGAAAAAATTTTCTATGATGAGGGCTGGGACCATACAAAGTAATGTTAAAGGTTCAATATATCATTTATCTGTTCAATTTTTGCTGATGAATTATTTGGGGTAGAGTCTAGGAATTCCTTGAGTTTTTTGAAATCGTCAAACATTACTTGTTTTAGATTAGGGTTATATAGTGCTGCTGCTGGATGATACATTGAGAAAATTGGAATATGTGATGGATGCTCAAACAATTCGCCATGTGATGCTGTGATGCTGGAATTGGGAATGAACCTAGTTAATGCATGTCTTCCTAATGTTACTATTATTCTAGGTTTGATGAATAACAACTCTGCATTTAGCCATACTCTGCATGCCTCTTTTTCGGAATCAAGAGGTTCTCTATTTTGTGGGGGTCTGTACTTTACGACATTGGTGACATATACATCTTCTCTAGAATATCCAATGGTTTGAAGAAGTTCATTTAAAAATTTACCAGCTTGTCCTACAAATGGTCTACCTTGTAGATCTTCATTTCTTCCTGGTGCTTCTCCTATGAAAACAATTCCAGAAGATGGCAGTTTTACCTCATACACGGGTTGAGTTGCAATATATTTCAGCTTACATTGATTATTCTGAGCATAGTACTCATGTAGTTCTTTTATTGTCTTAAAGTCTGTCTTCATAGACATAACTAAATTTCTCCTTCTACACTCCAAAAAGTTACCTGTCCTATTGGCATATTAGGATAAATTTTTACTGGAAGGACAGAGTTTAGCATTAATGTACACTGCTTAATTGATCCAAGATCTATTAAGTCTGCTGTAATATTCACAAAAATTCCAAGTCTGCCAGTAGATGAACGACCTTTGATTATTGGAACATAATTATTGCTTCCTATGACCTCTTGTGTCTTTCCTAGATATATTTGGTTAGGATCAAGTAAAATTCCGTTCTCAGGTATAATGATCTCTTCTGTTTCATTTACATTTTGAGCATCTAGTACATCATTCTTGTAAACTTTGAGTATATTATCAATGTGGAAATCATAGGAGTTAGCTTGAAGATTTTTTTGATCAAAAGGAGAGATAACTATAGTCCCATTGTTTACGCATTTAAGAATTTCTTTTCCTGTAAGTATCATTTGTTTATTTGCTCAAATAATGTACTTGGATACGGAGTATCCTTTGTGGCATAAAATTCAGTGCCAGAATTATTAATTTCACCTAGAGGAACCCAAAAAATAACTTTACCTATTTCCATGAATGGATAGACTTTAAGTTTCTTTACTACACTTATTTCTAATGTCCACCTGTGTGATTTTCCAAGTTGTCCTAAATCAGCACAAATTTGAACAAACATTCCAAGTCTTCCTATTCTGTTTCTACCTCCAAGAGAAGTTACATAATACTCACTTCCCATAACCTCTTGTGTTACTCCCAAATATAGCTTGTTTGGCTCTAGAATAAGTCCTTCCTGAGGGATAGTTAGTTCCTTTGTAACCGGAGGTCTGTCAATATCTCCAGTATCTTCCACTAGGAGCAGAGTATCTGCCAGATGATATATATAGCTGTTGATAGAGACACAGTTTTTATCAAATGGAGAGATAGTTATTCTTCCTTCATTTACTTGTTTTTCAATCTCTTTGCCAGTAAGTATGCTAATGGTTGAATGGTTAATAATTTATAGATATTACAAAGAAAACTATACCAAATATTTCTCATGATTTTAAGCTAAGCCTTTTGAATTCTTTCACCTAAACTTCACCTACCTCTATCTAGTATTAAAATAGTTTAAATATTAAATAATTTTATCTTTTTACTGATATGAAAACAAAGTCAAACGAGACCAACAATGTCAAAAAACTGAAAAATTCAAAGACAACAAACAAAAAATTAGTAGTTGTCTATACAACTATTGGTGCATTTTTAATAATTCTTGGGGTGTATGGGGTTCCAGTTAATAGTTCGAAAAGTAATAGCAGTATAACTGCAGTCCAGCTTCCGCTTCCAATAGATATTACAGATGATGTAGGTGATACAGAAGGAAATAATGCTGTAAAAAGGATTGAGAAAATTCTTTCAGCAATAGAGAGTTGTAAAATTACTGAGAGAGAGGCTGAGATTTTTAGCTTTATGGAGGATTTAATTCCATTAGAATCAAACAAAGCTCTATTTGCAGATCTTAATAGTGCTTTAGGAGTTAGTGAAGAAGAATTCGCTTCCATAGGAAAAACAATGGAATCTATAGGGCTTAATATGTCTCTGTATATGTGAAAAATCCTCTAGGAGAAATGTGTGAAATAAATCGGCAAAAGCCATTTTGTATTTCTTTCTCCTAGAGGTCTAATCTTGGTTATTTAGTTTGCTATCACAGTAGCATTTTAACTATTATAGCCAAGTTATTTGAGAGTGAAGTGAAGAAGAACCGTGTGAGAAGGCCAGGCACAGAAAGACAGAAAGGAGGAATTTATGAGAAATCAAACAACTAAAAACCGACGGTTACCTTCGAGAATTCACTCTCAACTCTGGAATGGAGTATATCACATATTGGATGTTTTGTCACGAGTTGATGATTTCTTCTTAAGTTGAGCTTTTTTGATATTTTTTGTCCAAGCATTTTTTTGAGCTTGTGTTGGTTTATCCTTTTCAGGAACATTTCTTTCTGGTTTTGCCTTGAAAATATCTCCCTTAACATGTTTAGGTTTTGAGCCTAGTTTTCCTAATAGCTCTTTTACTGCTGATACATCACTTTTTATGGTATCTCCATATCTATGTGCAATATCCTTTGAAACAAGCCACGCATGTGTAGCCCATGAACCACTTGGTCTTCTTCCTGCTACTCTTTCTAGTCCTCCCTTTTCACCAACATCATGTACTTTGAATGATGAGAATTGCTCCTTGTCTCTAACGATGATTCTAAAGAAATTTCCTTCACCAGTGGTTCCTGGTTTCTTTCTCTTCAAGCCATCAGGTTGAGCTATGGCTCTCTGCCTTTTTGTCATAGATTTCCATTTTAATTGTGCTTTTTTGATATTTGTTTTAGAGGCTTTAGTCTGTTTTTGAGTTGCCATAATTATTATTCATAAAAATTATATATATATACACTTTAGTATATCTTGAGGATTGGAAAATGCAAGATATACATAGTTAGAAATTGTTTTCTGGTCAAATAATATGCTATAATAACTATAGGTCATATAGCTAGTTAAAAATTCAATCATAAAGGAGGAACGATGGGAAATATAGGAGATAAGGTATGTGTAGGGAAGAAAGAAGGATATTGCATAGGACAAGGTAAAATTATCTTCAACATGACAGGTAGCCATTTGGGGGTTATATTTGGAAATCAATTTAGATTGGTAGATCCATGTGGCTTGGCAAAAGTAAAAATAAAGAAAATGAAAGAAGGGGCATGTGGAACTCTTCTGATTAGAACAGGAGAATTTTATGTAAGTGGTCTACCAAAAGAACGAGAAGGTTTTTATTATATTGTTCCAGCAGAAGTGTTTTATTTTTGTCGGGAGAGAAAAGATTTGTTTCTTGCAGTAGACATTTTCCTACTAGGTAAATGACCTTGGGAGGTGCTAAGCATAACTATGGATTACATATCCATGTATTTAGCACCTTCCTAATAATTATTATCGAAAAGTGAAGTATTTTTGACATGTACAAATAGCTGTTCTATACTTGTCCCGTACTTTGCACAGCTATTAATAGAACAATGTATCCAGAGAGGTTTTTGTTTGTTTTAGCTGTGCTTTTTGTTTAGAAAAATATGTTGAATTTGTTAAAGCATCTAAAACCTTATGTATTACAGATTATTATCCTATTGGGATTAACATATGTGCAGGTTATGGCCGGATTGAAGCTTCCTGATTACATGGCCAATATCATCAATAACGGGATTTTAGCTAAGGATATGGATTATATATGGGATTCAGGTTTAAAGATGCTTGGAGTTACAGGTATTAGTGCTTTATGTGCAGTAGTAAATGGTTATTTAGCATCAAAAATAGGTTCTGGTTTCTCTAAGGCTTTAAGACGAGATGTTTTTAGTAAAGTTGAGTCTTTTTCTATGGAGGAATTTAACAAATTCTCTACTGCTTCCCTAATTACTAGGTCTACTAATGATGTTCAACAGATACAGGTCGTGTTGATAATGATACTTAGGATAGTTGTTGCAGCACCGATTATGGGAATAGGGGCGGTACAAAAAGCCTATGCAATAGCTCCATCTATGAGCTGGATAATGACGGTAGCGGTCACTATTCTTTCTTTACTCATAGTCTTTCTTTTTGTTTTTGCAGTTCCTAAGTTTGAGCTCATACAAAAGCTTGTAGACAAGCTTAATCTATTGACTAGACAAAATATTGTAGGAGTTAGAGTAGTAAGGGCTTTTAACACACAGAAGCATGAGGCGGAGATTTTCAGTAAAGTAAATGATGAGGTTACAAGGGTTCGTCTTTTCATAGACAGAGTAGTAGGGATTATGCAGCCAATTATGATGCTGATATTTAATCTAACAACAATATTAGTTATATGGGTTGGTGCTCATTTAGTTGAAGATAATAGCTTGTATATAGGTGATATGATGGCATTTATGCAGTATGCTATGCAGGTAATAGTAGCATTTCTAATGGTTTCTGTTATGTTCATAATTATTCCTAGGGCTTCTGTATCGATAAAAAGGGTTACTGAAATCTTATCCACGAAGCTAAGTATAGTTGATCCAGAAAAGCCAAAGAAACAATCTGGGAAAACCAGAGGGCTGGTAGAATTTAAAAATGTCTCATTTAGATACCCAGATGCGGATGTACCTGTTCTTTACGATATTTCTTTTGCTGCTAAGCCTGGGGAGATTACTGCAATAATTGGAGGGACAGGAAGCGGAAAATCAACGATAGTGAATCTGATACCTAGATTCTTTGATGTGTCCTCAGGGCAGATATTAATAGATGGCGTTGATATTAGGGAAATGAAACAAAAGGAATTAAGAAAAAGGATAGGATACATTCCTCAAAAGGGTGTTTTGTTTTCAGGAACTGTAGAATCAAATATTAAATATGGTGATCCTGAAGCTGACATGGAGGAAGTTGTAAGGGCAGCTAAAATATCTCAAAGTGTAGAGTTTATCTCTAAGCTTGAAGGGAAGTATAAATATCCAATAGCTGAAGGGGGAACAAATGTTTCAGGAGGACAAAAGCAGAGGCTATCAATAGCTAGAGCATTGCTAATGAGGCCAGATATTTACATATTTGATGATAGCTTCTCCTCATTAGATTTTAGAACCTCTGCAAAGCTTTTTGAAGAATTAAGAAAAGAGATAAAGAATTCTACAGTAATAATTGTAGCTCAGAGGATAGGAATTACTCTTAGTGCTGATAAGATAATTGTCTTGGACGAAGGAAAGATAGTAGGCATTGGGAAGCATAGAGAACTAATGAAGACATGCAAAGTATATAGAGAGATAGCATTATCTCAATTAACTGAAGAAGAGCTCAAAAATGAAGGATAGCAATGAAGCAAATACAATAAAAGGGACGGTAAAGAACGAAAGACGAGGAATGGGTCAAAGATTTGTAGGAGGGGAAAAAGCGAAAGATCTTAAAGGAGCTATTAAGAATCTAGTACACTACATGTCTCCTTACAAAAAAAGTTTTGCCATAGTTTTTGTACTTGCAATAACCAGCACTGTTTTTTCAATAATAGGACCAAGGATATTGGGAAATATAACTAATCAGATAGTTACAGATTATGTTCATATTACTGTGTATGACGAAGTAAAAAAGAATCTACCAGAGGGATATGTCCTTCCTGAGGGTACCAAGGGAGAAGATGTTTTGAAGATGTTTCCTAAAGAGGCATTAGAAAAAATTCCACAGGATATGGTTGATGATATCAAAGCAATGGATTTTTCTTCCAAGCCTGGGATTAACTTTGAGGCAATAGGACAGAAAGTAGCTTTACTTGTAGGTATATATCTGCTTAGTGCAAGTCTGAGTTATCTGGTTGAATGGATAATGTCTGGAGTGATGAAAAAAGTCACATACAGATTTAGAAAAGATGTCTTTAACAAAATATCTAGGCTTCCCTTAAAATATTTTGACACTCATGCATATGGAGATGTATTGAGTAGAATGACAAATGATATTGACACAATAAGTCAGACGCTAGGAAGAGGAATTGTACAGATAATCACATCTGTTGCCATGATAATCGGCATATTGGTTATGATGATAAGGATAAATCCAATACTAACCTTAATTGCAGTTATAATACTTCCGTTAAGTGGAGTGTTAGTATCACTAATTGTTAAAAAATCACAAAAGTTATTTGTTCAACAACAGAACTATCTAGGAGAAGTAAATGGGCATATTGAGGAGATGTATGGAGGACATAACATAGTGAAAGCTTTTAACGGAGAGGAAAGATCCTTGCAAAAGTTTGATGCAATCAATGAAAAGTTATACAACACAGCTTGGAAATCGCAGTTTTTTGCAGGTTTACTACTCCCCATAATGAATATTTTAAGTAATGGAGGATATGTTGCCGTGGCTGTGCTTGGAGGGAAATTTGTAATAGAAGGGAAAATTAATATAGGTGATATCCAAGCCTTTATGCAATATATGAACCAATTTACACAACCGATTGTTCAAACTGCCAATATATCTAATATATTTCAGTCTATGGGAGCAGCTGCAGAGAGAATTTTTGAATTCTTGAATGAAGAAGAAGAGAAAGAACTTGTGAAGGACTTTAAGGAAATAAAGGATGTGAAAGGGAATGTTACTTTTGAAAATGTTAAGTTTGGATATACCCCTGAAAGGCAGATAATTAAAGGATTTAGTGTCAACATTAAAGCTGGACAAAAAGTTGCAATAGTAGGTCCTACGGGAGCAGGGAAAACAACAATGGTTAATCTGTTGATGAGATTCTATGATTATGATTCTGGAAGCATCAAAATAGATGGTATAGAAATAAAGGAGATTAAGAGAGAAAATGTTAGAAAGCTGTTTGGTATGGTACTTCAAGACACATGGTTATTTAATGGTACTGTTAAAGAAAATATCTCATATTCAAAACCAGAAGCTACTGATGAAGAGATAATACAAGCAGCAAAGAATGCTTATGTAGACCACTTCATACATACTCTTCCAGATGGATATGATACTGTAATAGGAGAGGAGGCTGATAACATATCACAAGGGGAAAAACAGCTGTTAACAATTGCGAGAGCAATGCTTGCTAACCCTCCTATGCTCATTCTAGATGAAGCAACAAGCTCTGTGGATACAAGAACTGAAATTTTAATACAAAAAGCAATGGACAAACTTATGGAAGGAAAGACTACATTTGTAATAGCACATAGACTTTCTACAATTCGCAATGCCGACCTTATACTTGTTATGGATAAAGGAGATATAGTTGAAAAAGGAAAACACAATGAATTGCTAAAAAAGAATGGATTCTATACTTCAATATACAATAGCCAATTCAAACTTCCAAAAGATATTAAGGAAAGTTAATAATGTACTCGAAATGTAGTAGAATGTGAAATTAAAGGTTTAGTATGGCAACAGAAAAAGAAAAAAACAAAAATAATGATGGAGGTACGCAGAGTTTCGTACTAAATAAGGCGGAAGTTAACAATACATTGTCAGACCTGGTGCTGAGAAAAGAATTATTATCAGCAGCTCAAAAATATGCAGATGAGCTTATATCCCTAGAGAATAACGAAGCGAAAATTCATGTAGATGAACTTGCATCTGGTGTCGCCAAATTTTATGAAAAGGTTCGAAAAGTTATTGATTGGAATGATGACAATGTTCTAAGGCGTAATGCAATTGAAAGAATTTTGAAGAGGAAACTTTTTCCAAAGCTTGTTTCTGGAACCTTTAAAGAAGATTATTCATATGAATTAGCAAAAACTGTTACTGAAGAGCTGATTAGAGGAGGACATCTTGCTAATCATCAAATACCAAAAAGTAGAATAGATAGTGTTTCAAATGTTCTCAAAAAATACCTGTACACTCTCAATTACACAGTTAAATACTATGGTATTACTGATTTAAAGAAGGGTAATATGCTCATAACCTTTCTCATAGAGATAGCAGCATGTGAGATAGAGGAAGTTCTCGTGAGGCCAGTCAAAGAATATGGAATCATAGAGGCTATGGCTAGAATTATGAATGAAAGAATCAAAGTTATCCCTGAAGATACTGTAGATCCAGAAACTAAACTTGACCTGCTTAGAGTTTCAGTACAGCGCAAACTATACCATTTAGATAGGAACTACATAGTATATATGTATTTGAGGAGGAAGTATCCAAACTGGAGGAATTTTTCTAGAGAAGAACTTGAATGGTTTGCACAGAACATAGCATCTATTAAAGAAACAAGTGAAGAGTATATTAATAGCAAAATAGGTAAGAAATTTGACGAAGTAATTGTTCAATATAGTACAGTATTCGTACTTTTTGACGATGCTTTGGAAAGCTTAAGAGATAATCCAGAAACTATGGTCTCAGCAATCAGTGATAAAAATCTTTTGTTATCGATTATGCAGAAAAAATATAATGACCGTAGAAGTACACTAAAAACTAGACTTAAAAATTCTGCTATATTCTCCACACTTTCAGTTATATTGACGAATTTTGTAACTTTCTTTCTTATTGAAGTCCCGCTTGCCAGATTATTCTATGAGGGATTTAACGTTGTAGCTACGCTTATAGACTTTATACTACCAGCGTGTGTTATGTTTCTGCTTATAGCGTTCATAAAGCCCCCTGAGGAAGAAAATGCTCAAAGAGTATTGAAGGCTGGAGAGAGATTGTTATTTGAAGGAAGTGGTAATTATGAAGCTATAGAAGTGGATATGGAAGAGAAGGGCTCTGTATTTAGCAAATTATTTGTAAATGGATTCTTTGCATTTTCAACTGTAATACTCTTTGCTTTTGTTGGCTTTGTATTCTACATAGGACAGCTTCCAATGACTTCAGTAGTCTATGATACATTTACTATGGCAATGACATTTTATGCGGCTTTGGAGGTGAGAAGAAAGTCTAAAGAACTGTATGTTGAAGAGAAGCGTACATTCAAGGATTTCATGTTTGATGCTTTTACAGTGCCTCTTGCTAAAGTGGGAGGATTTTTGTCATCAAAATGGAGAGAGTACAATGTAGCTGCAATCTTTACGAATTACTTAGTAGAAGTACCTTTTACGGCTATGCTTAATTTTATAGAGTTATGGGGTAATTTCCTAAAAGATAGAAAATCTGAGTTGGATTAACTAGGAAAGTGTATTTTGAATTCACATCCTTTCCCTGTATCGCTGATGCATTCTATACTTCCATTGTGCCTTTGTATAATTTCTTTGGTAATTGCTAGTCCAAGACCACTACCCCCGGATTTTCTGGATCTAGATTTATCGACTCTGTAGAATCTGTTAAATATTTTACTGCACTGTTTTGCTGGGATTCCCTGTCCATTGTCTTTGAAAGAGATATTTATTTCATTTTTATCTTTATCAACTGTTATATCAAGTTTTGTTCCTTTTGAATATTTGATGCTGTTCTCTATTATGTTTTGAAATGCTCTTATCAAAAGGGTTTCATTCCCTCTTATTTGTATATTTTTTGGACTTTTTATATTAATATCAAAATTGTTATCTTTGATGATTGGTGAGACAAGTTCCTTTGCTTGAGAAAGCAAATCCATTAGGTTGACTGTTTTTGTGTCAATTTCTGTATCAAGTAAAGAAAATAACAAAAGATCTTCTGTTAGTTTGTTCATGAATGTTACAGATTTATGTGACTCTTTAAGGAGGTCCTGGAGTTCTTTTCGAGATATATTTTTGTCATCTAAGACCATTTCTAAATTTGCTTGGATTACTGCTAATGGAGTTTTAATCTCGTGAGATGCGTTTTCTACAAATTCTCTTTGTGCTTTGAATGAATTGTATACTCTCTCTGACATACCATTAAAGTGTTTTATCAAAACGGATATTTCATCTCCTGTATCCTTGAATTCAATTGGATTTCCCAAAGTATTAACATCTCTATTACGAATTTCTTCACTCAAATCCTCCAAAGGTTTTATCATTTTCGCTGCAATAACGTAGCCTACTAAAAAACTAAGCAATGTAAGAGGTATTACGGAATATACTGAAATGATTCTGATGTTTTCAAGATCTTTAAGCCTAGACAGTTTTATTAGCTCATTTTCTTCCTCTGTTACTTCTCTTTCAATTACATTTGACATAAATAGTGGTTTGAAAGGTATGCTTTGCTTCATGTATTGGGTTAGGAATATATTCATGGCAAGTACAAATGACAGACTGAAGAGAAGAAGTACTGCAGAGTACCATACTGTCATTTTAAATTTTAGGGATTTTGTGAATTTTATCTTATTCATTTATTGAAGGAATTATACATAACAAGATTGTATATATTAAAATTAAGGTTTAATTGATACCCAAAATCTTCATCTTTGTATTTTTTAGTAGGACTTTTTTTCTTAAGAATATACCTTATGAAGTACTAGAGAACTATTTAATTTGGTATCCCTTTCCTCTTATGGTCGTTATGAGTTTTTTATCTTTGTCTATTTTTTGCCTTAATGTTTTTATATGTGTTTTTACTGTTTGAGAGAAAGAATCTAGATCTCCATCCCAAATGTGTTCCATTAGCTCTTCAGCAGATATAATTCTTCCTTTGTATCTTACTAGATATTCCAGTACAGCCATTTCTTTGTTGCTTAGTGTTATTTGTTTTTCGGAAATACTATCTGTAACATAATTTCTTTCAGGATAGATTTCGTAATTTCCTAATTTTAAAATACTCTCCTTGTTGTCACTACTTCTCTTTACAACAGCCCTTATTCTTGCAGTAAGCTCTGAAAGATTAAATGGTTTAGTTATGTAATCATCAGCACCTACATCAAATCCTTCTAATTTGTCATATATTTGTGATCTTGCAGTAACCATTATGGTAGGGATATCATATCCCTCCTTTTTTAATTTTTTGCTTAATGTTACTCCATCTATTTCTGGAAGATTTAGATCTAGAAGAATGCAATCATAATTATTTACGTGTATCATTGAGAGAGCTGTTTTACCATCTTCGGCCTCATCTACAGCAAATAGTTTTTTCTCAAGATAGCGTTTGACTACTTTTCGAAGAGGTTCTTCATCTTCTACTATTATTATTTTCATTTCCTTATTATACTAGAATATGTTATATTATTGGTGTAAGAATATATTGTGTTGGGTAAAACGAAAGTGAAGATTAAATATATTATTAAATATATTATTTAGATAGAAACAGTATAAATGGAGTTAATTAATCACTTAGTTATGTAATTTATATAAGCTATTACAAGCTATTGAGAATTAAATAAATTGTGTGATATATTAAAGTATGAAGTTAAACAGATTAGAAACACTAATTGTTTTTTTAATTGCTATCCTCCTATTAGGCACATATGTAGTATCTACCGCTTTAGCAGAACAGAGTGGTAATACTCCTGATTCTGGAGAAGATTCAATACTAATGGAGACATACAATACTCTCTTGGGATTAGGTTATGGTACAGAGACAGGTAGTAAAGGACCAGTGTGGAATCGGATAATATCTTCTGCTAAGTGGGTGCCAGAGACTGGTATATCTGAAGAGGATGTAAAGCCAGGTGTGGAGTTCTATGATGGTAGTAGAACTTTGAGGACAGGCTCTATGAAGGTTATAGATTGGGAAAAACAATCTCTTATACAAAAGGACAATAGAGATTTAACAGATTATGGAGAGACAAGTAGTTGGATAAAGACAAATACCTCTCCAGAGGTATGGTATGATGAGATGACTGGTTTATATTGGAGTGCAAGTCGAGGTTCTATGACCAATCAGTTCACAATTTCATCGTGCAATTTTTATACTACTACACCTAGGGGTAATTACAATGGAACTGATGCTGATTGTGGTAATGCTATCAACACCTGTGGTACTCTTTCTCTAGATGCTGATGGGGATGGTATAGCTAATACAAAATGGTATTTACCATCCCAATTAGAACTCTTGCAAGCATATGTAAATGGTATATACAAGAAGACAAACACATCTTGGGTGACTGGCAACGCTTTTTGGTCCAGTACTGAGTATCAGTTTGATAATAGTAGTTACGCTTGGTATACACATTTTTTGGACGGTGGCTATAGCGATGTCGCTACTAAGCCTGAAAGCTATGCAGTGCGTTGCGTCCTTAGGGATTTATGATATGAATGGGTACAGGCGTAAGTCCTGTACCCATTCCAAATTATTTTTAATTTAAAATTTGAGCTTGCAATCTGTACTGGAATGTGGAAGTATATATTCATGCAAGATCTTACACTCTCAACCTCGACATAGGCAATGGCCTGTAAGGGAGGCATAGATATATAATCCTACCTGCTATACCCAAGTGGTATATAGATACAAAAGATCTTTTACACTAAATATGTCTAGTATCAGGTCTTTGGTGGAGTTAAAAAATTAGCAGGTTTACAATTTTTGGTCCAGTACTGAGAATCAGAATAATAATAGTAACGCTTGGTATACAAATTTGAACAATGGAAATACCAATAACAATACTAAGACTACCAGCTATGCAGTACGTTGCGTCCTTAGGGAGTATATAATATGCCTCAAGCAGATTTAGACAAACCAATATATCTAGCCTTATACAAGCTTATTCTTTATCTTTATACATGTATTAGAAATTTTCCTAAAGAGTACAAATACACTCTTGGTCAAGATATCCTTTCTCTTGCTTGGAAGACCTTAGATTGGGTAATACTTGCTAATACGGTAGAGAATAGAGAAAAGAAGAAATATATTGCAAAAGCAGTTTCAACCTTTAATAGTTTAAAATACAGATTTCGAGTTGCTAGTGATACCAAAATTTTAAGCCACCAGAAATATGCCTATATCATTAAACAGAGTGTTGAAATAGAGAAGATGTTAAAAGGATGGTTTTCTTGGTCTAAAAGATTCTAAATTACCCTGTACATCTATATACTCATTTAACTTTCCAAAATGATTGAGGTAAAGGTCCTGTCTTAGATTATATGAATTACTCCATTTTAGATGTCCAAATACGGAATTAATACTGTTGCAAATTGTTGTGATTTCTTCTTCTGTTGGAGGTAAGTGTATTTCAACTGCCTCCTCTTTACACATAGACCTATCTATTAGAAATCCTTTGTTAAAATAGTATAGCTTTCTTTTTAGATTGTTGACTGTACGGTTTCGAGCTAGTACATAATTTGGTCTAACAATGTATCCAATAAAATCTATGCCTTGATATACACTCCCATAGGTGGTCTTTTCTGACTTTATTTTAAGTACCAATTCTTTTTCAAGGAATTCTGTAACAGCTTTTTCAATTCCTTCTAATTCTTTAATATCTTTTGAGAGAAACAGTAGGTCATCAGCATATCTTAGATAGTATTTAATTTTTAATTCTCTTTTGATAAATTGATCTAATTCATTAAGATACAAGTTTGCAAAAAATTGTGATGTTAAATTTCCAATTGGGAGGCCTTTATTTTCACCTGCGGTAAAAAGACTCTTGTTTGGAGGAAGCTTCTGTATTAGCTGTAAATCTCCTTTGGGTATGTATTTTGTACAGGGATTATGAAGAATTATCTGCCTTGAGAGTTTAAATAATTCCCTTTTCTGCTCTTTGCCATATGTAAGTTTATATATGCTGTCAGATAGGATATCTAGTAATTTTGATTTATCTATACTGTAGAAGAAACTACTTATGTCTAATTTTAGGTAGTAAGAATTAGATTTTTTGTTGTTTGTAATTTTGTTTAAAAAGTTTTGCAATCGTTTGACTCCACATATAACTCCATGCCCTTTTCTACATGCAAAAGAGTCATAGACAAAGGTTCTATCGATTTGGGGTTCGATATAACTAATTAAGAGATGATGTACAACTCTATCTATGAAGTTAGCAGCAAAGACTTCTCTAGTGGAGGGGTATGTTATGATAAAGCATATGGAGTTACCAATCGTATAGGAATTATTCTTAAGTTCTTTTTGTAAACCTACCAAGTTATATTCAAAATGATTTTCAAACAAAAGTTGGTATGTGCTATTTCTTTTTCCTTCTCTACATGAGTAGTATGCAGAGATAATAGATTCTAGATCAAACATTGTTTTGCGTATTATTCATTATACTATTAATCGTTGGATATCTGGTAGAGACTGTACAGATTATGCATATGTATGCAGCCTGTACAGTTATTTTCCCCCCGTAGAAGTAATATGGTATGATAATTTGATAGGTATTCCATCATCATATAATGATGATATTTACATATAGAAAATATTCCATTAGAATGAAATAAGATATGAAGAAATTAAATACTGCCGAACTTATAGTGGTGTCCATTATTGGAATTTTATGCTTAACTACTTTGTTAGTTAATGCTACTTCTGCAGAACAAGAAGGAGAAAGTCCCGAATCAGAAGAATTATCAATATTAAAAGAAACATATACAAATCTCCAAACCCTTGGATATGGAAGTGATTCTGGAAGTAATTCTTCTAGTATTTGGAATAGAATAATAACTTCGGCTACTTAGGTTCCAAATGGGAGTATTAGTGAAGACAAAGTAATATATGGTTATACATTTTTCAATGGAAGTAGAGATCAAAAGACTGGAACTTTCCAGCTTCCTAATTACGCTGCCCAGAGCCAAGAATCGATAGATCTTAGAGAAAGCAATATTATACCTGATGCTCTTGCTCAATGGACTAAAACCAATATGACACCAGAAGTATGGAAGGATGAAAGAACAGGGTTGTATTGGAGTCCTAGGCAGGGAAGTATGAGTAATGAATTTACTATAATTACATGTGATTTCTTCACTACAACACCTAGAGGTAATTATAGTGGGTCTGATCCTGATTGTGGTAATGCTATTAATACTTGTGCTACTCTTTCACTAGATGCTGATGGTGATGGAACAAATGAAACTGATTGGTACCTTCCAACACAAATTGAAATGATGCAGGCATATATAGATGGAATTTACGCTGTAACGAACAAGGATTGGGTTACTGAAAATAACTTTTGGAGTAGCACTGAGAGTAAGTCAAATTCTGGCGATGCATATCCTGTATATTTATCTCATGGATATACATATTTTTATTTTAAAACAGATACTCTTTCTACACGATGTGTAAGAAGGGGGTAAAATAATAATTAGTTATGAGAAGATATATCAGAAAATTCACAAAACTGGAGTCGGTGCTTTTAATAATAATAGGTGTACTGCTTGTAGGTATTTTCGTTGAGAAGAAAAGCTTTGCAGAACAAGGAGGAGAAAGTCCTGAATCAGGAGAATTATCAATATTAAAAGAAATATATGTAAATCTCCAAACACTTGGATATGGCAGTGATGATGGTAATAATGGTGCAATTTGGAATAGGATAATATCTTCCGCAAACTGGGTTCCTAATGGAACTGTTACTCCAGATAAAGTGATATCGGGTTATACTTTTTACAATGGTGATAGGGGAGAAAAGGTTGGAACATATAATGTTCCAGATTATAAAGCACAAAGCTACCAAAAGGTTGATGGTGGGATCGTTTCTCCTGCGGAGTGGACGAAAACCAATGCCTCTCCAGAAGTGTGGAAAGATAAAAGGACAGGGTTGTATTGGAGTCCTAGGCAGGGGTCTATGACAAATAGTTTTACAACTGTTTCCTGTTCCTTTTTTTCAGCAACTTCTCGTGGAAATTACAATGGAGCAGAATCGGCATGTGGTAATGCAATAAATGCTTGTTCTGCGTTGGAATTAGATGCTAATAGTGATGGTAGTATAGAAACTGATTGGTATCTACCATCGCAAGGTGAACTATTACAGGCCTATTTAGATGGAATGTATCTGGCTACCAATTCTAGTTGGGTAACTACGGACGCTTTTTGGAGTAGCACCGAAAATCAATTTTCAAATACATATGCTTGGATAAGTACTTTTAATCAAGGATATTCAAATTATGCTGGAAAGTCTACCAACAACTATGTGAGATGTGTTCGGAGTGATTAGCTTATTTATTATTTGCAAGATTTAAAAAGTGTGATACACTTTTGAAGATATTATGAAAAACACTGTCCATATTAGAATCCCAATACTTGTCTTGTTTTTGTGTGTGTTGGGCTTGTCCTTCACATTTTTGATGACCAAAGTTTTGGCCGTAGGAGATACTCCTATCATGGGAGATGCTACTATAGTTAACACCTCTAACAAAGTGTTTTTCTCCTCCAGCATATACGGAGCAAATGTAGTTATATCAGATCCTGATCCTGAGAATGGTAATAGAAGGACAATATCGGGGTATGCATGGTCTCAAGATATTGGATGGATAAAGTTTACACAAGGAGAGACATCAGGAGTGTTTGTTGATTCTGCTACTGGTGCGGTGTCTGGTTCAGCCTATGTTCTTAACACTGGGAATGAAATCTCCTTTAGCTCAAATAACAGTAGTACATTTGTAGACACAGAGACAGGTGTCTTTAGTGGTTATGCATGGTCTAAAGATATGGGGTGGATAGATTTTGGAACGGGAAGAGTATATGTAAAAGACAGTAATCCCCCTTTAAACCCTGATGTAGTTCATGTGTATACTGACGGGAGTAAGACAAGAGAATTAAATTTTTCTGATAATTCTTATTTTAGTTTTACGTCAGTGTATGCCGATTGGGATGTTCCACAAGATCAAGGAGGTGAATCTCATGGTTATCAACCAAGTGGAATATCAGGTTATTATGTATATTGGGGTCCTAGTAGGACAGCACTTCCTTATTCTTCAGGGCAGTTTATTACAGATAGTTCGATTAGTTTGGATATTACTTCAAGTGGAACATATTATTTAAGTATTCAGTCTGTTGACAATCAAGGTAATTTACACACGAATGAAGATCAAAACTATGTTCTTTTAGAATATCATGCTGATTTAATTAATCCAGTTAATGTTAAATATATAACTACCCCAAATGGCAATTTTGGAAATATAAATGATATGTTTTTCAGCTGGCCAAGTGGTCCGGGTGTAACAAGTACAGATGAGAACGGAATATTAGGCTGGCAATACAGTTTAAATGGAATTAGCAATTGGACTGGGAATAAACACAATGACTTCTTAGATATTGATTATATTCCATTTGAAGGTTCAAAATACACACATTACTTTACAGAAGATAGAGATTCTGTTAATTTCGTTGTGGGTAATAATATTATATATTTCAGAACAGTTGACAAAGCTGGAAATTTCAGTGGATATATAAGTGGGGCAATATCGTATGGTGGTCTAGCTCCTACATTCGCAGAAGAAGCTGTTGTTACAATAGAGCCAAGTACTAATACATCGAACGAATTTGCATTATCATGGCCAACAGCTATTCCATTTGATGGGAGAACAATATCATCGTATTACTACATGGTAAATACAACTCCACCATCAACATATGATACTTTGGTTGGGAATTCTTCTTTGTATATCGCAGTTGGCAATAATACCAGTGTTTCTAAAAAGATGCTCACAGGAGCAGTAAAAGGAGAAGACAACATAGTATATGTTGTAGCTGTAGATAGTCAAAATGGCTATTCTCCAAGTAACTATATACAAGGGAAATTCACACTAGATAGCACTCTCCCAGACCCAGTAAAAAATCTTAGTATAGCTGATACATCAATTAAAGAAGCTAATCTTTGGAGAGCGAGTATAACTTGGAATGAACCAGCATACAAGGGAGATGGAAGATTGTCATATACAATCCAGAGAAGTACAGATGGTAAAATTTGGATTGATGCAGGAGTTACAACAGGTACAACATATTCAGACATAGTAGAGCAAAGTGGAGTTTACTATTACAGGGTAGGAGTATCTGATAGTACTAACATTAGTAAACAGTCTCCAACTTTTTCATTTGCAGTATCCTCAGCTATAGAAGGAAAATATTTGCAGCCTGCTGAATTAGTATCTGGTATAGAAGTACTGAATATAGGGACTAGAAAAGCTACAATCGTATGGGTGACAGAGAGGAGCAGTGATACAAAGGTAGCATATGGATTAACAAGTGGAGAGTACTTTGATGAAGAAGCATATAATTCCAAACAAGTAACAGACCACAAAGTTACTCTTAATAATTTACAACCAGGAACAAACTACTACTTTAAAGCAAAATGGACTGATGGAGATGGAAATACTGGAGAAAGTCAGGAAATATCATTTAGGAC
>Ga0208825_1001063_pt1 | contig 22697 bp, 21 predicted proteins | sample AD_UKC113_MetaG_FD_184450 | JGI IMG/M metagenome (GOLD analysis project Ga0208825, IMG submission 184450) | Active sludge microbial communities of municipal wastewater-treating anaerobic digesters from Hong Kong - AD_UKC113_MetaG (SPAdes)... | ecosystem: Engineered > Bioreactor > Anaerobic >...
ACTAATAAACCCCACGATTCTGCACTTGCAATTCCGTCAGGAGTTATTACTGTATTACCTGTCGTAATTGTTACTCTACCAAATCTTTCAGCTGTTAAAATGCTAAATAACCTTATATCATGCTCGTCAGGCAAAGGAATATTCCATGCAATACCTCTGGGTAAGAGTGCCCTTAAGGCTCTAACATAATCCCAGCGATCATAAGTTAAACTTGGTTTCAGTTCATCTAAATATCCCATATTATACTAACTCCGAAAAAGAGATCGATCCAAGAGTTGGATACTGAAATCCTGTAAGTTGTACATTTCCAACAGGTATCCAGAAAGATCCTTTATACATCCAATCAATAGAGTAATCCACGACCCCACTGTTCGCAATTGCACCTCTTATCTGAGAAATTGGTATCACAGTACCAGGACGATGTGGTAAAAATAACGAACGTAGATTTTCCTGAATTTGTATCTGTAAGTCAGCAGATAAAGGAGTTATTCTAATTCCAAAATTGATGTCAGTTTTTCCTGGTAAATTGTATTGATTTTCAATTGAAGCAACACGGTGAGTTGCTGTCACAGGTTTAAGGTCTGCAATATAGCCTTGAACATCCGTGAGAAGCTGTGAGCTTGGTACCGGATCTGCACCTGCGGCAGTAATTACCGTCACTACCGTACCCGGGCCATCGCTTAAAGGATAACACCACGCTCTTGCGACTCCAGGGTAACTTGTTGCCCACCTTACATAATCGGCCGCTGAACCACCTGTTGGTATAGTTTGAATCCTTTGTAGAATACGTGCTCTATAGGTTTCGTCATCTTCTGTATCTTCTCCACCTGTTAAATCTCCAATGACTTCAATTGTATCATCTACACCACTTATTGGTGAAATCATCTGCAGATAATTTGTCGCAGAAGGTTCAGGACGTATAAAGTTACCTGCAACACCTGACTCAATTGCTTGAATATTTACAGTTACGACTCCTCCTGTAATTGTTGCAATTGCTGTGGTACCATATTCTACGCCAGCTTCATTCTGTAATCGAGTATCTGCGGGAATTACTGTACCATTATTACCATAAAATCTAACTGAACCAGATGCAAATGAACCAGGTCTCCTTTGTACTCCCCACATGATACCATGAGGATTATCTAAATATTTTCCTTCTGCTTTCGTGACAAAAAGCTGCTGAGATAACCATTCAAGATAACCATAGTTTCCATGTATAGCTCCAGCAAAGACTCTTGCTAAAACTCTTAAAACTGCATTCCGCAGAAGAGCAATTTTACCAAATAGACGAGCTTCTATACCTTTTTCAATTCTTTCTTTAATCGTTTCTATTGAAGGTCTTTCAAATGGCATTATTGTCTCCTTAAAATTTGAGATTCCCAATTATAATAAAATTTATAGAAAATTGTTGTACCTTCTGGCTTCATAAAAGAAAGTGTAATATACAAAGTGTCTTTTAAATCTCTTCTACGTTCAACAGTTATATCTACAGATTTTATAATTCCATCTTCAACCATCCACTTAAAACCATCAGCCAAGTATTCTTTAGCAATTGCAGGTATTTCCGTCAATGTTTTTGATCGTTGCAATAACCATAATTTAGTTCCCATTTCGTAATCTGGCACCACTGGAAGTGAATCACCCCACCAACCACCTTTGTAACCACTGTCATCAGGTAACGGGTCTCCTGCTTCTGCACGTTTATCAGTAAGTAATGTAAGCAACACGGCAGTTTCAAAACCTGAATCACGTTCTACATCCCTATCTGCAAGAACGAATTCTGCATATTGCTCTTCTGCATCAAAAATTAATTTTATGTCTCCTTCTTTTACGGGTGCAGGAGCAGGAAGAGCACTCTGTACAACTGTGTTAATTATAATTGCAGGTGAACCAAATAATTCTGTAGATTGTACACTTTGAGGAAAAATGTAAAACTTTGCTGATGCAACTGATAAATTACCAAACAGTTCATTTGAATTAATACTCAAGGGAGTAATAGTTTTATCAATTTTAGAAAGTGAAACAGAAGGATTTCCAAAGAGTTCAGTTGATTCAATGCTTAATGGATTATGAATACGACTAATTGAATTATATTGCAGCTTACTTATTTGAGTAGAGTATAAATCATTTACTCCACCATAATAGATTACTCTCCACTCATCTGGTAATACGTCTAATCCACCTGGATAACCATAATTCATTAAAGTACCAGAAGCACTTACAGAAATCTCAGCAATATCAACTTGCCAATCAACATTCGCCCCACCACCTATATTACCTCTCATCCAAACCTGAAAGTCAATTGTAAGAGCACTTTCTGCTGTATCAACATACCCTGTATCATATGATGAACCAAGACGTGAAGAATAAACATTAATACGATATTGAAATTTTCCACCAGGAGCATAATTCGATAAATTTACAGATATATAAATATAATCTTCAAAACCATAAAAACCATCTCTCTGTAACCAAATACCAACAGGAGACGAATAACCTGTTGCAGTTGGTAATTGAGTAAAGAGCACTCGCATTCTTGCATAAGTGTTATAAGGATACCCATTGAAGGACCTTATTTGCACCATTTCCGAATTATTTTTAGATGTAATATAATTTGGAGTAATATCTGCACCAATAACGACTTCAAACATTGACTCATCAAAATTGTTGCCACTAAATAATGGACCGCCGTTAAAACTTGGTGTATAAAAATTTGCCATGTTACTCTGCCTTTACCTTGCTTGTCATTTCTGCGTCACTTATTACTGCACCAAACATCGCTGGTGGTACTGCTCCACCTTGACCAGGGCTTGGTGCTGAAGTAGGTGCTATTGATGCAGGAGCACTTGTGCTTTTTGGCGTCGGTACTGCAGATGGTCCAGTTGAATCAATGTAATTATGCACATGGCTATCAAATACATCTTTGAATGATTCATTGATTAGCTTTTTAAGATTACTACCCAGTTCAATGTCTTCAGCTGCATGCACGACAACCTTCTTATTCTGTGCGTTAATCTCAATACCTGCATCTTCAGTCAATTTTACAAAATTTCCATCATGATCATATACTGCAACACCACCTTCAGGTAGATTTTTAATTCTGTATCTACTGTCATCAACTGCTATCACTAATCCTTGGTCCCTATTTCCTGCGACAAACAGAACAACACCTTGAGCATTGGGTTTGGGATGACTTGTAAATCCATAATTCTGTACCCGTTCAACCTTATCTTTAATTTCATCTTTCATTAAATTAAGCTGAACAAGCTGCATATTCGTACTATCATCAATTAGTGAAACGATTGTTCTGCTAACAATCATTCTGATTTTAATACGTAAAGGTTCTAAGAATCTGTTTAGTTGACTAATAAAATTCATATCACCACCCGTACCCAAAACCTTGTTTCTTAGATTTTTTACTTATTTGCACTTGACTTGAAGGGTCAACTGCATACGTGTCAGCATGCACTAAAGTCAAATCACAAGAAGTACCTGAAGCATCTTGCAAAAATTTAACTTCATTAATTAATAATTTTTCTGCAATCCTCAAAGGAGCAATATCACAATAAACTAAAGTTCCGGGCTCCCACAAACTATTATTAGATTGAAACCATGTGGGAATTTTTACATTCAATTTACCAGTTTTTCCTGCCCGAACTTGAGCTTCCCATGCTGCAATATTTTGGGCATCTTTAGTGGTACCTTCATTATCCATTGTAATCACTTTTACTCTCTTACGAGAACCAAAAACAGTATCAGTCGCTTCACCAAAAATTTGTATTTTATTATTTGTCCAATCCTCTCCTCCAGTGCTCCGCTGACCTTTAACTTTATAATTTGAAAATCTATTTGCATAATCATAAGAAATACTTGCACTTAAAATATTTTCACCTAATACTAAATTATCTCTTGCAACTCTATCACCAGTTGTAATCAGCTCAAGTTCACCATATGGATTAGTGACAGGTAAAATGCCTCTTTTCTTACATTCTCTATCAAGTATATCAAATACTGATTCACCTGCATTTATCGTCAATGAAATCTTGCTTGATTGATCGTATGCAGCTGAAGAAATAAAGTCTAAAGATAATCCGTAAACATCTAAAAGATCTCTTATGATTGTAACTAATGAAGTATTGTTCCAAGAATTAGAGGGTAAGAACTCTGCAGAGCAATCAACTAAGTCAGCTGTTTTTGATCTTCCATTAATCTTTACAATCAATTGAGTTGAATCAACATCAATATTTACTTCATCAATATAACCAGTAATGACTGGTTCAGTGATTACGGAGCCACCTGCATTTTTTGAAATTTCAATTTTACAAGGATTATAAGGTACTAAAGGTGAAGGCGCTCCATCCCATACATCAATCATTTCAATTTCAAAAGTATCTGCCAAAGCATCTAAAGCACGACTGACACTTACAGATTTCCATCCTGTCAGTTTCGATGATCCAATTAAAAGAGAAACTTCATTATCAAGCATAAATTTTAACCTCTATCGGAACACCACCCTGAACGAATAAAGGATGTGCCACTTTATTTCTTTTTAATATGTCTTGTTCTTCACGGATATTTCCATAAATATCATGTGAGACCATAATCGCTGGAAGTGAAGCATTTAGCATCAACTCAGCTAACCTTGGCAATTCTCTTGCACGTACATCTAAATCAGTTGATACCGCAGTTTGTAAATCAATAAGTGCGATATATAACTCATCATCTTTTAAATTCAATAACACTTGCTCAACTTTATCAAAGACTATTTTACGGAACTCAGACGCTTCTTCCAAACTATCAAAATTAATTATTGACATTAATCCAAGAGCGTTTATCAAGGCATTCTGTTGTATAAATTCTGCAAACATGACTGCAGGATCATTTGATATAATTATGTCATTTGGACTAAATGAAAACATTGTTCGCATTTCTCTAAACTGTTCTCTTGCATTGTCTGCAGAAGCACTGAATTCGTCTGTTTCATTTGTACCAAAAGTTATTACATCCGTAAATTCTTGAGCCAAGTCTGTGACATCAAAAGCCAATTGTGTTATTTTACCTCTAATATTATCTATGTCTCTACGAAAAGCTGAAAAAGCTGCAACTGATTTTTTTGCATCATCAATAACACTTAAACCTTGATCAATAGTAGAAATTACGTTCTGTGAAACTGAATAGGGCACAGATGCAATATTGTAAACTTTAGCTAAAGCACTTTTCACTTTATCCAATGCAGTAGCTTTTTTCAATGAGACATCTGCTGTTGTGTCAATAGTTGTAGAAGGGAATTTTAATCTACCTGCTTGTACAAATGATAACGTGAATCGAGCCATTCTCGTTTCAGTTACTGTTTCTCTAAAAGAATAATTTGTACAAAATACATCAAGCGTTCCAAGATACGGATGCACTAATTTACCAACACCAGGAGCGTCTAAAGCTTCAACTAAGGCGTTTCGTGCTGTAAAATAATCTTCGCCTAAAACATAAGCCTCAATCTCAAATGATTTTGCTTTCTTACCCATGTCTTCAACATAAGGTTCATCCCTTTTAGGAAACTCATGCACAACACCTCTACGGCCTCCACGGTTTTCAGCTGAAGGAACATAGAATTCGGCATTTCTAAATTTGGCTTGCCGAAAGTTATCTAACCATGCCATTTTAATATGCTCCTTGGAAACCTAAGCCTCGCATCACTTCAGTATCTATCGTGCCTTGCTTAGTTTCAGTACGAAGTTTAACTCCGGCACGATCTTCTATGGTAATTTTTGTTTCATTCTCATTCTTATTCACTACGTTGGCTCTCGATGCGAGAATTCCTGCATCCGCAGTTTTACCCTCTTCCACTGGAGTTAAACCAATCTTGTTCTTTATCCAGTCAGGAAGAACCATTTTCGCAAGACTTGTCAATAAATCTAAAACTAATCCTGATACCCAACCTACTAACTCACCAAATTTTTCTAAAAACTTAAAAACAGGCCACAGTGCATACAAAATTACCTGACCTAATCCTACAAACATCAACCCGATAAGTTTTAAGAACGGCAACACTTTTTCCCAATTCTTTTTGAATATAGCAATAACCAACCCAATAGGTCCAGAAAGTGCAAGCAATCCTGCTCCTATGCTTTTTATAGACATTCCAAATTTTTGTTTCATTGCTACAATTACAGCAACCAAAGCCATAATACCTGCAATAACCCATCCCACAGGATTTGATAACAGTGCAACGACACCTCCAGCTGATGCAATTGCACCAGAAAGCGACGCGATGCCACTTATTACTGAACCTAATATTGCTAATAGAGGTCCCAAAGTCGCGACTACTCCTGCAATAATAACGCCAATTTTAAGAAATGCAGGGCTCATCTTACTTATCTTACCAGTAAATGCAGTAAGTTTAGTAACTAATTTCGTTACCCAATTTAATAAACCTGAATCTGCAATTGCAAGCTGTAATTCTTCAAATGCTGATTTTAAATTTTTCAACTGTCCTGCAAGACCTTTTGTGGTTACATCTGCGATCTTTTGTGCAGTTCCTCCTGCACCCTGTAGATCTTGCGTAAATTTTTTAAGAGGACCTGATCCTTGCTTCATAAGAGCAATCATTGCAGGTCCTACCTTAGACCCAAAGATCTCAAGCATATCTGCCGTCGTAGCTCCTTGACGTTCTAAAGCGGCTATCACTGGAATAATGCCTTTAACATTTCCAGTAGCGTCAATAAGTTCGCTTTTCGGAATTTTAAGACGTGCAAGTGCTCTGGCTGTTTCATTAGTAGGTTTCGCTAACATGCTCAACATCTGTCTTAGATTCGTTCCAGCCATTGCTCCTTGTATACCTGCATTGCTGAGCATGCCAATTGCTGCGGTTGTTTCTTCAATTGAAATATTCATACCAGCTGCGACTGGTGCAACGAATTTCATCGCCTGACCTAATTGTTCTACATTCGTGTTCGATGAAGACATTGCGGACGCCATTACATCTGCAACACGGTTCATTTCTTCCGCTTTGAGATTAAACCCTGTTAAGACATTTGATGCAATATCTGCGGTTGCTGCTAAATCCATTCCTGATGCAGCTGCAAGGGCAAGAGTCCCCGGCATTGCACCCATAATTTTTTCAGCCGAAAATCCTGCCATTGCAAGATATCCCATGGCATCTCCGGCTTCACTCGCAGAAAATTTTGTGGTTGCGCCAAGATGCCTTGCTTGTTTCTGCATGGCTTCAAGCTGATCGCCTGTTGCTTTTGAAAGCACTTGGACACGTTTCATTGAAGCTTCAAAATTTGCTGCGGTTTTTAACGTAGAGACACCAAATGTAGTAATAGGCAAAGTCAAACCAAGTGTCATGGCTTGACCTATTTTAGACATTCCTTGACCAAATTTTTCAATCTTTTTCTGTGATTGATTAATGGTACTGGAAAATTGGTCAATACCCTGTATGACGATTCTAATTGGTTGTATTGCCATTATCGCGTCCGTCCTCTTTTTTGTGACATCTCAAGACTTCGTATTATCATCTCAGCTTCTTGCTTCCAGAAACTGATGTCCTCTTCGTCAAACTCATAGAGCTCAGACGGAGGGAACTTGAAAAGATAAGCGAAGAGACCTAACGACTCTCGCCAGTCGTTAGGCCACTTGGCAAAAAAGACTGCACGACCTGCGAAGCATTAAAAAGATCAGTTGCATCCAATTCCTCAATAAACGCAATGGGTTCACCTGTAACACGAGAAATTAATTTCATCATGTCATCAAAACGTATATCACTCGCTTTGATGCCTTTGAAATCTTTTGCCTGTAAGCGACGATTCACGACAATAGTTGAACGAGTTTCTGAACCCCATTTAATTGGGACTGTCAACTTAATTGTGAAGGGTAATACAATTTCATTTGTCTCTTGTTTGTTCTCTTCACTCATTCTCTTGCCTCCTACGCAATAAATTTATCGTACTTCTTCTGCGGAAATTCCTTCGAACCGAACTTGAATGTTCGCTTCTTCCGTTCCAATGTCTCCATCAGCTGCATACCATGCTTGCTTCAACACGATCACCTTGCCATTAGCAAGACTAAGCGTAATTGTTGCATCATCAGTATCCAATAATGCTTCCACATTAAGATCAGAACGATCAGTGATTTCACCCTCAATAAAAGGTACCTGCGGAAGCCCTTTGTAACCATGAACACGGTCCTGGCCCACGATAGCTTCTCTCTTCAGTTTACCTAAATTGTATGTAAAACTCCCTTTTGCATTCTGGATTTCACCATTCACCTTTAGTTCAAGAAGTCCCGCTATTAAATGTGACATTTTAAACCTCCATTATTAATAGTAATATAAAATCAATTCGGACTTTCCAGCAAGAATTGAATGTTCGTTGCACCGACTCGGAACTGATTAATAAGATCCGGAGGAAGGATCCATTCCAATCTATTCGGATCGGTTGATGAACGAACACAAACAAGGTCACGTTTAAACTGATCAATATTTTCAACAAGACCAAGCTGTTCCCATCCCCGGAAAATGTTTATTGCTTCACTCTTTCCGAGCTTTGGTGTCATTACCTGTTGACCAGGGCCAACCTGTACACCATCATCTGCAAGTTTCGCTCTTGGATATCTTGTAAGAATCTGATTACGGAAATCATATCTGAGATACATAAGTGTAAACAAGGTATTCGCGTCCAAGTATGCAGTGTCCTGAGCACCCAAAGCATTTGTCTGATAGGTAGTAATAAGTCTCTGAATACGAACCTTCCCGCCATTGTCAACATAAAATGTTGAAATACCATCATATAACAATGAATTATTTTCTGCCAATGTAAAACGATCCGTGATCGCTGGAGGCAATACTCCAACAATCTCAAGTGTTTGAAATGGTTTTGCCGGATCTGCTTGAGCTTCTTTTGATACCTGTCCTGCGAGTGCGGCAGCAAATTCACAAGAAGTTCCACAGATGCCTTGTGAGTGCATAACGATTGTATGAGGGGAATTACGTCCAGATCCCCATGATGCTAATGTACCAACTGAACCTTTACGGCTTGTGATATACATTCCATCAATCATTCTTAAAGGACCAAATCTGCTTGACAACTCATTTTCAATTGCTGTCATGTTTGTTGCATCATAATATGGTGAACAAATAACATTATACCACTCATCACCCATGATTGCAATTACACTCGCCAATGACGGATTGGTTGCTCCCCCTGCCATTGCATTTACTGAACAAGTTATTCCATCAGGAAGTTCTTCACCTGCATAATAATTCATCCGAATGTCAATGTCATTACCTGCTTCACCTGCATTTTTTGCAGTAAGTGTGACAGTCCCTGCAACACTTGACGCCGTAACAGGTTTTCCGGTGTCTGCATTAATCGCAGCCGCGAGAGCAGTACCAACTTGACTGGCTGTCATTCCTACCGTTACCGCGACAGGAACTCTTTCTCCGCCAATATAGGCGACAAACGTTCCTGATTTTGTTGCAGTTCCACCAATAACGAACGAACCACTGGATGCAACACTTGCAATAGCATCGTCTAAGCTGCAACCGTACACGTCACTAATCTTGTTGTTTTCAAAAAATGCTTTAAACATTCTTGCCAACTGTGATCCAGCTCCGTATAATTTTGTAGCTTGATCATAGCTTGTAATTTTATCAATTATAAGCTGAGGTCTTGTACCATCTGATCTCCTCTGCCCAATTAACAGTATTTTATACCGTAAGATACTGGGTCCTTGAAACGCCCGACTTGAATCGAATTCAACGTACAAAAACGGAACTCTTAAATCATTAGGAATAGACATTGCTACCTCCTGTCCTCATTTTTAGATTTACTGTTTTTAATTTCATTTGATTTTTCATTTACTGGGTCAACTACAGTAACATCTCCCGCCAAGATCCGCCGATCAATATACGACGTACGAACTACTTCCATACCTTCAGAAGGAATCAGCAAACCATTGTCCAACCTGACAGCTCTGCCTTCATTTGGTTTTATAAAAATCTGCTCCATAGACCCTCTCCTTATGAGTTTCTAATTGTTACTTCATCTCTTGCAGATGCTTGATTTGTTGCATTGTAATCAGCAGTAAATCTTAAAAATTCACTCAGTTCACCTTTATAGAATGCTTCAGTTCTATAAATGATTGACCAGAAAATCCTAACGGATGCAATGTCTTCATCTCCACCAATTTCTAAATTTAGGACTTCAGTCTTTATTAATTTGCAATCCTGCACAAGACCTTTAAGTCCTAAGTATCTATCTGAAAATATTGCAGCTTCAATTTCAAATGCACGTGAATCTAAAAAATCATCCAGTGCATTGTCTCTTTCTGACTCTAACCTGTGAACTACTTCAGTAATTAATGTCAAAGTTCTTTGATAATTACGAGGAATAATCCCTTGATCATCTGCTTCCTCTTCTGTAAAATAGATAAGTCCGCAAGGTAGTTCTGAAAGAAAAACTGCCTTAGGTCTTGAACAAAACCATCTACCACTTAAATCTGTATTTTCTTTTAAAAGTGCTTTAACTGCATTTCGAATTATTATTCGTGCATGCGGTTGAATATTCTGTATAGCTACAACCTGAGCCATTTAAACAGTCCTTTCATGATGCAAACGAAATGAAGTAACTCCAACTCCATCAGGTTCCTGCGAGATAATTTGATATCTTACACCTTTTCTAAGCACCTTATCTCCCTTATCAGGACGAACCTTAAAATCGCTGCTTTGCGCATACATCATAGGTTGACTGGAAAGAACTTCTGCTCCAGTATCAGGATCAATCATAATAGATTGGTCATCAAATATAACAGGTAAATTAAATGTAGTCCCGTCTTTACAGATATATAAAACATTTTCTGCAAATTCTTCTATGTTAAAAAATACATCTTGTAAATCGTTCTCCATCATTTTTTCAAATGAATTTCGGACGATTGTAACAACAAAAGGTATTCCAAAACCTTCAGAAGTTTCCAACCCTGTCATTATTAAAACTAAGACATTTCGGATAATTGCTGATCCAAACAATTCAGTTGATTGAATAGATGCAGGAGTAATAGATACATTTCCAGTAGAGATACTAATTATGCCAAGACCCTCTTCACTGGAAACAGAATAAGCTCTAACCTGTAATGATAATGTAGCGTCACCGAATGCTTCTTGTGCTGCAATACTTTCAGGGCTTATTGTCACTGATCCTGTGGTTATATTTAATAAGCCACAGTCTTCAGTGCTATGAATACTCTGTAAAAGAATATTTACTAAACCTCTAAGAACAGTGCTCTCACCAAATGCTTCTATTGAGTCAATAGAATATGGTGAAATTTGCACTCCTGCGACAGTGACATACGGTGTCCCAAAATCCTCAGCACTTAATATGCTATTAGGTGTAAGATCAACATACCCAACTGAAACTGAAACTACACCAAAACTTTCAGAAGATTCAATACTGCTTGCCTGAATGTAAGTAGTCTCAGGAAAAATTGTTACTGCACCAAAACTTTCAGAAGATTCAATACTCTGTACTGTTATCTCTACGTTTCCAGTATGAACAATCAATTCTCCCATTCCAAATTGACTATTAATACTATTCATACTGATTATAATACTACCAGGTAGAACAGTAGGTTCTCCAAAGTTTTCAGCACTTTCAATTGAATCTGCAAAAATTGCAACACCTTGAGTGGTTAGAATACTTTGACCAAATGATTCAGCACTTATAATTGAATAAGGTGAAAAAGATAGTGCAAGCTGCAAACTACCAAAATCTTCAGAACTTAAAATAGAATTTAGTGCAATATATGCTGAATTTGCAATGATTGTCGGAAGCCCTAATGATTCTTCAGGATAAATTCCTTCTATAAGAATAGAAACTGCTCCACGAGAAAGCATTAATAAACCAAATGTTTCAGCAGATGGAATGGCTCCGATATTCTTTAAAATATACGCTAAAGATATAGAACCTATTTGCTCTGCGCTTGCAATTCCATTCGGCGCGACATTCATGTTTCCTAATTCAATTGTAAGCGAACCAAATGCTTCTGCGCTTGCAATTCCATTCGGCACGACATTAATGTTTCCTGATATTGTAAGCGAACCGAATGCTTCTGCACTCGCGATTCCATTCGGCAAAATTGTTAGAGCACTCTCACCAATAAGAAGTAACGCAGCTTGAGTCGAACGAGACCCAGATACGCTACTAAAATTAATAGTAACCCGATCTGCTCCCCATGACCCTACGGATCCTCGTTTATATATAGACCCATCTGCACTCGTTATAACAAAGCAATAATCATCAGATACCCATCCAGCTTCGTTCCCTCCACTTTGACTATCTCTTCCGGTAATCACTATTGCAGTATCATCTGTACTATTTGCAGCACCGAACATGACATTATAGTCTATATCTTCATCTGCGTTTGCTGTCGTGTTCCAGCTTGCAATTGCAAACAAATTTTCGGGACTGAAAGATAAACCTCCACTCGAAGGCCAATCCTGGTTTCCAATAGAATCTGGTAATGACTGAAATTGTATATCAAACGCATCCCCATTCAAATTTAATGCGAGATACGCGACTTCATAGACATTTGTATTATAATCTCTTGTTGTAACGGTAAATTGACCAGTTCCGACAGATGTCAACTCTAATGAGAAATCAACTACATTTGATACATCATTATATAATCTATGACATCTATTATTAAAAAATCCATTTTGAGTATCAGAAGGAGAAGTATAATGCGATTCAGAACAGTATACACAAGCATTTTTTACTAAACCGACCAAGCTCGTCGCCACACCAAGTGAAATAGAAGCATCTTGTGTACCTTGAAAACTAGGTGAGAAATTATTTCGAGAACCCGTAAAAAACAAAATCTCTGGATCAATCCCAAGACCAGTTACATCTACTGTCCCATCAACAGAACTTGACGGAGTGAAATCTCCGACTTTCGCAGACACTCCTGTTCCTCCAATTAAAATAATCACAAATTGCATTTTAGTATCAGAAGGAACTACACTCCAATTTAATTGTATACCATCTGTAATCCATGAATTAAAATCTGCGACAGCTTGTGGATCAACCCCGTAAGAACTTACTCTACAAAATAAAGTATCTCGAGAACCTCCACGACTATGTGTGTTCGCATCCCCATCTCTTGCTGTAAAATAAGAGCACCTACTTAACAAACCATCTGTAAATCCATAAGATAGCACTGAATGTCTATTAAGAGAATCTAAAGAAGAACAGAATGAACCGATCATAAGAGCAGCAACCGGAGTTCCAAATCCTGAGACAGTATAATTTACCGTTCCAGTAGAAGATGGTTCTACTCCATGTATAATTGCTGTCTTAAGATTTCCGCTCATGGTACCTCGTTGATCCTACTTTGCAATAGTTATCCAAATAATTAAAGAAGTTAAATCGTGCTCTTAGATTGCTCCAAAAGCACTTTAAACTTCTACTCTATTACTATAGCTTGAATATTTTATTAGGACCATTATCCCACGTGATAGTGATATCACCACCATTAGGCGTAACCGGAAGCCCTGCAGCTGCTGTATCAATGTATCCAATAAGAGGACTTGTGGTATCATCACCTGTCCATTTACAGAGAATAATTGCCTCACAAGGATCACCTGTAACTGCTGAAAGAACTGTGTCATTTGCGTCAGCCACACCAGCTGAGGTTGACTTTCCTGTAAGTGTACCATAAGCGACACGAGCTGCTGCAGGAACCTGACTCAGGAACTGATGTGCAGCTGAAAAAGTGTAATCTGCGGTATCAATCAGATATACACGAATGGTATCATTCATATAATCTATGTCACCGTTCAGGAACGCATCACGCCCGGGATCATATAATACGTTGGCCATTTCGTAACCCCTTTCGAGAGTTTATTGAAAAGTTTATTATTGTGCTAACAACTCTTGAGCAGAACTGATAATATTTCTAACAGATTTTTTACCAATCCCACTCACTTCAACTAATTCTTCTTGAGAAGCATTAGCAATTGCTTCAATTGACTGGAAACCTGCTTCAATAAGTTTCTCAGCAAGAGAACTACTAACACCTTCAATTGCTTGAAGTTCTTTTAAGATTTCTGCATACTCCTCTTCAGACATATACTCCTCTTCAGAGTCTACGTCTTCTGAACCTGCATACAGTGTATCTTCTTTAACAGAAATTTCATCAGAATTAGTTTGTTCACCATTTAATTCATTTGACCGCTTCGCTGGATGAAGTTTATAAGCTGCTTCCAGCCTTATGAGTCTCGCAGCTTCTTTTTCATCGCAAGTATACTCGGAGCCAATACCGTGTGTACCGGCCCCGTCAGTAACTGGTCTCAGAAGAATTAATTTCACGTCCATATTCTGCCTCCCTCAGTTTCAGCTTCGTTGTGTTATTTTACAGTGGCACAAACGAAAGCGTCAACCTGGTGAAGAGCAATAATAGGAGCGGACTGCACCATGACGAAACGTGCTGAAGGATCTTCCACTTCCCATGACTTCGGAAAGCGGCGAACAGCTCCAATAGACTTCAGATCCTTAATTGCTCCATACAAACGACGTGTATAAGCGTTCGGGCTACCCATGATGAGTTTGCCTTCAGGGATCATTGGTTTTTCTGTGTTTCCGTCAAATTCGTCCACATACCACTCTTCATATGTCCACAAATCCAACCCGAGTTCTGTGATACGGCCAATGTAAGTAACACCACCGCCAACGTCACGAGGTTCAATCTGTCCGAGCATAATACGACGATTGTCAAAAAGGTTATTAGTCCCTTTGACTTCATCTGTATATAACATTGCGTCGTATACATCCGGGCTCATGATAACGTCTGTCGGATTTACGCCAGAGTCTTTTGCAATCATCCGCTTCCAGTCACGAAGGTTCTGCAAGGGCTTTGCAGTTGAAGAAGCTGACCACATTGCATTACCACTGAGAACAGGCAGATGTGAACTTTCCATAAGGAAATCCAAAGTTTCATCCACACCGTCACCTTGACAACGAATTTTACCAGTTGTCAATACCTGTGCAGCCATCCACTCCTCACGACGAATGATCATATCATCCAGCTCTGCGAGATCTTTTCCGAGCCGTTGTGCTGCTTTCTGCATCGGACTCATGTTTGAACCGTAAATGTGCTGACCCATTTCCCGTTTCAAAATGTCTTCTGCGGTAGTTACTTTTTTGGGTTTAATGTAAGGAGGTTTATAAGAACGAGTCTTGTATCCCAGATTTTCAACAATTTTACCTTCTTTTTTCGGGCTCACGAAAGGAGCAAGTCTGCGCTTACCTTTCCAAATGTCAATATCGACATGTTCTGTGTCAAAAGTCTCAGATACGCTGAAAAATGTATCTAAGAGAAATGAACGAGGAGGCTTCCTTTGCTCAAGAGCCGCAAGCATCTTTCTGGTTTCAAACAGATCAAGCGACATAGTATTTTCTCCTAAAAGTTAATGGTTACTAATTAATAGTTTACTGATGCCCGGACGGAATCAACTGCGATAATTCCTACATCTCTCATCTGTGAACGATGTGTTTCAACAGTATCATCACCTCCAAAAATCAACTGACTCTCAACAAACTGTCCTTCCAAATAAGCCACTGCAACTTTGCTGGAAACAGATGCATCAACATCTTCTGCCAGGATACCAAACACTTCTCCAGACCCATCACGATTAGCAGAATTTACAAGTTTGCAATCTCTGGCACCGACGGTTACTGCAATAGTAAAAACGTCACCAACAACAAAATCAGTTGCACCAGCATTTACAACAAGAGCAATCTGGTCAGATTCAAAAGAATCAATCCGGAATACATCGTCCGAACTGAAATCTGTTGAACCGTCAGTAATCAAGAAGGAAATCTGCTCATGTATGAAACGAACAGACCCACCAGCTGTACCAGGTAAAGAGACATCACCTAATACAACACCTTCAGGATCAGTAACTCGGAAAGTCCCTCCATTTGTTGCTGCGGCAATACAAAGAACAGTATATCGTCCAGGTTTCTTAAGACGACCCTGCTTAATCTCTGTAATAGTACCATTTCCCGTGCCTGCATACATGCAAGCGTTGGTAAATCCAAGACTGTTTCCGTCAGGATCTTTAACTTCAAACTTTCCACCATTTGTTGCAGCTTCAACACATTCAACAGTATACGTACCGACTTTATGTGCCCTGCTCCCACGAACGTCTGTTACTGTACCATTTCCCGTGTTTCCACTGCCTGCTGTACCAGTTGCAGGTACACCTGCTGTCACGGCAACAGTAAAAGAATCGCCCACTACAAAATCTACATTTCCATCAGTTATTGTGAAACAGATTTCATCACTGGAGAAAACACCTACTCCTGAGGTAATAAGCACACTACCAACATAACCTTTAGGTCCGTTGACAGCAAATTCTCCACCATTTGATACTGCACGAGTACAAACAATGGAGTAGGTGCCAGGCTGAGTTTTATTTCCACCTGTTACGGCAGTCACAGTACCGTCTCCGGTATTAGTAGTGCCTGCGGTTCCTGTCGTAGGAACGACGACTTTGACGCGACCAAGTGCTGCACCTCGTTTCAGGTTTTGCCCTGAGAGGATTGTAACACTCTCGGTCACGAGTTTCTTGTCTCCACCGATCAAATTATCCGGATAGAATTGACCAAGTTCACTCATGTTAAATACCTCCGAGGTTATCTATTGTTAATACCTGAAATCATTGCTTCAATTGCAGCTTTTTCTTCTGCAGAAGCATTCGTGTCAGTTCCTTCTTCTTGTCCAGTTGCAACCTGCCCCACCTGCGAAGCAAGTGTTTCTGCATCTTTGCCAATTTTGCTGGCTGCGGTTTCAATTGTTTTCTGTTGTGCCTCTAAAATAGCGACTGCTACAGACTCTTTAGTTGCTTTCGGATCAAACTTCATTTTATCAATCACTGCCTGAGCACCAGGAATTTTGATTGTTTCAATGTTTTGAATCCGATCACGTTCAGCTTTAGCACCTTCCGTGCGAGCTGCTTCCAATTTTACGCCAAAGGAAGCTTCGGCTTCTTGCCTGCCTATTGCCACTGCGGCATTATAGACATCGGGATGCTGAGATTTCAATGTTTCAAGATCCATTGAATTCCCTCCTTTTGTAGTTGTTTTAGGTTTTGTTGATGATACAATGTCCATACCTGTATATGAAGTTCCATTGGACGTATCCATCTCTTTAACCAGCGACTCAAATGTACTTATCCGATCCACCAACCCACGGTCTAAAGCAACTTGTCCAACGAATACATCACCTTGACCATATTGCTGCAATACAGTTTCAGCCGTAATACCTCGGAATTTTGCAATGTTCCTTACCATTACCATACCCAAAGTATCTACCATCCTCTGTACTTTCGCAAGACTTTTATCGTCTTCAAAATTAATAATTTTATTAGGACTTACTGAGGAAACGAATTCAATTGTCTTAACTCCAGCCTTTTTGTCTTTTTCTCTTGTGTCTTTAACTGCTGAAATAACTCCAATAGAACCGACAATAGCAGTATCTCCACTTATAATTTCACTTGTCGCTGATACAATATTATATGCAGCTGAAGCACCTTGCCCATAAATATACCCCTTGATAGGCTTTATTCCACGGCTCTCGTATATTAAAGTGGATAACTCCTGCACTCCAGTGATTTGTCCACCCGGAGAATCTATATACAGTATAATACTCTTAACTTCGTCGCTTTGTAGTGCTTTTTGAAAGTCCATTGTAATACTTTGGATAGACGATGCACCTGATATTTCAGTAAACATAGTGGCCCTTGGAAAAATAGGACCAATCACTGGAATAACCGCAACACTTCCTCTCATCCATACTCTTGAAGTACCGTTCAAAGGAGATCCAGCCGTACGGAAAATTCCCTCATTTTTAATAAGGTTCTCAGGTACAAAATCCGTATTCTCTCTACCTGCGATATTAATAATCGTTTCAAGAGATTGCTCAGTTATAGCCCAAGCGGACTCAAAAATGTATGACATGATATGTGTTTGCATTATTGCTCCGGTGCATTATCCTCGAGCTCCTGCAACTGATCTTCGTTCAAATTGCTTGCAGTTTGAGAGACAGTTGCAGGTTGTTCGGGGATGATTTTATGTGCTTTAAGAAATTTCTTTTGCCGTGATAGTCTTGTTATACTATCTTCCCAATCCGTTCCATAAATACGAGCATGTTCAGTCTCAAAATCAGACAAAGGTGTTTCTTCACTAAGCATAATTTGAATCGCTTTAGATTCTTTTAATGGATCAATCTGTCCTTGTCCAGGCCCTGTCCATGTAGTTCCACACCATGCAGCCTTAATAGATGGATCTTCAAAAAAGCCAGGTGCTACAATACGACCACGAAGAACCGCTTCTGTAAGCCATTCTTCATAAACAGGCTGACAGAATTCTGTTGCAAGCCAAACTCGTTGAATTCTATAAAATTTCCAAGCTTCAAGCAATGCGGCTCGTGCTGCACTATACGAAGATTGAAAATGAAGTATCAACTGTTCAAAAGGAATATTAGTAGCTGCACCAATCATCTTACAGATACCAAAGTAGAATGACTCAAAGTTCTCATTTGGCCTTTTTGGATCTGCAAGCTGTATTTCTTGCCCATCTTTTCCAAGCTCTACAACACTACCACTTCCAAGCTCATAATGAAATTCATCTCTTGGATCTTCAGTTGCATCCACCTCAGCATCTTCAGGAATATATCCATCAGCAAGACCACCTGTCACAGGATTCGTCTTTATAAAAACAGTAAAGAAAGAGTTTATAACAGATGCAGCAAGCTCCGCCTCAGTCAACCTGGATAGTTGCTTAACCGCGTCTATCACTGGAGCTAACATTGGTATTCCTCTGCGCTGACCTGGTCTTAATTTATGGTATAGATGCAAGACATTTCTACGTCCAGACTCTGCACCAAATGCAGGGATAGGAACAAACTGATCAAACGTCGTACTACCAAGAGTCGCATTGTCCATGCGAAGACGTTTAAAATAATATTTTACAGGTGCACCATAATCATCAACCTCTACTCCACCTGCGACCTTATTATTATCAATAATGCTCGGAGGATTAGATACCATGTCAGCTTCAATAATTGAAACTGTAAGATCGTAAACCTTTCCAGGTCTTTTGATGTAAGGTAACAAGGCAAAAATATCACCACTCAATGACGTATTGTACATCACATGACCTTGCATTGCGTAGAAGTTCAATGTACGTGCAGCATCACAATCTTTAGATTTTGCCCATGTATTAAATTCACGTTCTGTATTCCGTTCCCAGGATTCTGCTTCATTATCACTCATGCCCAGCATTTCACGATCGATTCTGCTCTGCATAATCAATCCCCAACCAACGGCATTTGTGACTTCACGATTAAGAGGAGCGTTCGCGATTGGTGAGTTCATTGCAAGATCACGACAGCCTCTTCGGATTTCATCCAGCTTTGGAATACTATCCCTATCAGCTGTATCGCTTGTGGGATGCCATGTGCGGACAGATTTACGATTTGATCCAGGTACTACATAGCCTGAATCTTCTAAATAATTTAACGAAGCCCGAGCTCGTAGACGGCTCAGACCTCGCTCCGGTGAAATAGCATTGACAATTCTGTCGAAGAGATTCATTTTGACTGAAAATTTTTTGGCGCCCATAAAGTGAATATATTACTATAATGCACTTAATGCAACCTAAAAATTATCAGTCAATAAAATTTCTACCCATCCCTGGGTACAATCCTTCGTACTCTTATGCCTCCACCACGCTCCATCTGTGCGATTTCACTCTCAAGAGTTGCTCTGCCTCGTTGTATCGCAGCAAGATCAGCTCGAGTGAATGTCCTGTCTTTGATTGTGTAAGACTGATTTTTTAGAGCTGCTTTTTCTGCTTTAATATACTCTTGCAGTAAGCTCCTCTTTTCTGCTAATGATGCCATTTAAACCTCCTTTGCTAAATCATCAAAAAAAAAACGGTCAGCTTCTTCAATTGCTTACAAAATTGTATCTGAATCATGCTAACCTAAAATTTCATATTTTGGTTTGATTAGTAACATAACAATGATGCCTCTCTATTTCTCGTTGTTCTTCAAAAATTGCTTCAAGAAGAATAAGATAGTTTATCATATCTCCTACCTTTTCATTTACCATCGCTTCTGTTGCTTCCAGTTTACCTTCAACAAGATCAAGCACAGAACCCAAATGCTTCAGTAACATGCCACAAAGTGCTTTCTGTGGAGTGCTCCGTTCAATTGCATATGCACGTTTAATATTATATAACCTATCAGCGGAACCGTACTCTTGTCCTTTAGATGCAAGAACCTTCTTGATATTCTCAATCCGCTTTGTAACAATAACATCAAATTCTTGTGGTGTCATCTAATATCCTTTCGAATGAACTTTAGGTTTATTTCTCCTTACTCTTTTATTCATACCAGAAAATGGACCATGATCTGCTAATTTATCTAAGTCTATTCCTAAAATATAACGTGCTCCAAGGGCATAAGCACGACAATCCAGTGGCTCATTTCTTCTTCCTTCTGGTAATACCCATTTAAGCTGCGGCCTCGATCCCTTAGTTAAAGACATTCTTTCAGCTGTAAGCCCCATAAAATAAGACTTATCATAAGGTTCTTTAAGCGGAAAATGGCAATAACCTGGACCTGGATCTGTAATACTTAACTGAGAATAAATTTTTGACTTCAGCTCATCCACCATTAAGTGATACAACCAGACACCTTTCAAGCGTTTCTTTGGTCGTGTTATATAACCCTTACCCCAACCATCCTGTCCTTTAATAGGAAAAATTCGTCGGAACTCACGAGGCTTGCAGAAATTATATACGACTTCTGCTCTATGTCCAGAATCAATCCCCACACAAGCAATTCGCATATCTATGCCTGATTCGTGATGGAACGTCTTTAGTAGATGCTGATCAAGAAGTTCCCATACGCTACTTCTTTCCGTATCTCCAACCATGACATTATATTCTATAGACCAAGACTCTTCATGCTTACCTAAACCCAATACTTCCATTTCAATACGATCACTCTGTACGTCGCATCCTGCGACTAACAGCACAACACCTTGAGGCACTTCTGCCCTATACTCTTCTCTCCGTTTAAGCAATCCTCTGGATTCAATTGTCTTCTGTGTTTCACTCCATGTTTCTCCAAGGACTGTATTAATGAAGACTTTTAGTTTTCCTCTATTAAGTGTCGTTTCTGCTTCCACAAAAAGCTCTACTGCATCCTTCCAAGAGTAGAAACCAAGCGGAGAATACAATGAAGACAGATGAAACGATGCAATCTCTCTACCAGGATATTTCTTACGCCATTCTCCAGCTTCCAGCATCTGTGTCTTATATCCTTCCTCTATACCCTTTTTACAGTTTACACATTCCAGCCGTACACTACTTGGATCTCCTTCGTCCCATTTTATGTTCCGCCAAAATATAACTTGCGGAAATCCACAAAAAGGACAAGGTACATAATAATATCTTTGATCACCAGATAAAAACAGAGGTTCAATAACAGAAGTTTCTTTAATAGTAGGCGTAGAAATTCTTAAAATCTTTCTCCTTGGAAAGTTTGCAGTACGACGAATGGCAAGGTCAGAAGGACTTCCTTCCTCTTGTATGTCATGCTCATAGCTGTCCTCCTCATCCAGTATCAAATTTTGTATTGGCATAGAGCGCAAACTGGATGCACTATTAGCTCCACCCATTATAATCACACCACCTGGAAAGTTTTTCATTCTAATTGTGTTCGCACTTGTGCGACTTTTCTCAGGTGCCAAAATATCTCGTACATGAGGCATCACTTCCAGGGACGAAGTAAATCGTTGCTTACTGAATTTCTCTACCGCGTCAATCGTTTTCTGTACGTATAACATCGGAGCGGGATATCTATGTATTGTATAGAACATCCAATTTAGAGCAATTTCTGTGAACCCTGTTTGAGCTCCTTTCATTACGACAATCTGCTTCGTTGGACTCTGAGGAGAAAGCTCATACATTGGTTCTTTTAAATAGGGAAATCTACTTGTTCTCCAAGGACCATGTTCACTGGATGAAACTTGAGGAAGAACTCTAAACTTATCCGCCCATTCCCAAAGCAGTACATCTTCCGGAGGTAGTATTCCGTCGCAGTACGCATCAACCAGCTTCTGGACCTTCTCCTCATTACTCAGGATTATTAGCGGTTTCTCTATCTGTGACATCTTCAATTTCCACCTCGTCTTCTTGTGCTGTTTCTTTTAGTAATACATCTCTTAGGTTTTGTGACAATGTCTGCAAGCTGTGCGTCAGTTCCTCAGTAAGCAACCTATGACATTTATGTGGATCACGTTCACCTGCCATCACTGGAGCTAATCTATCAGGTATGCTCATTATTGCTTGCCTTGTTTGTATAGCTATAGTTTTCCAAACTCTGATCGTCGTTTGTAAATCTACAAGGTTTCCTTCACGTTCTGCGGCTTCAAGTTCAGCTTTTCGTGCCAGTGCTCTTTCTTTTCGTGCCTTACTTACTGCAATGCCTTCGCCTACTGTAGGTATATATTGAGCTTGAGGATTGGCATCAGTAGTAGATGCTTCCATAATAGCATGAATCTGCTCATTTTGCTTATTTTCATTTTCCTGTAAGATCCTTTTATTTTCCAAGATCCTCTGTACGGCCTTAGG
>Ga0208825_1001067_pt1 | contig 22625 bp, 14 predicted proteins | sample AD_UKC113_MetaG_FD_184450 | JGI IMG/M metagenome (GOLD analysis project Ga0208825, IMG submission 184450) | Active sludge microbial communities of municipal wastewater-treating anaerobic digesters from Hong Kong - AD_UKC113_MetaG (SPAdes)... | ecosystem: Engineered > Bioreactor > Anaerobic >...
CATGGGATACCTGTTGCTGTAAGCCCCTCTCCCTCTGGGAGAGGGGTTGGGGTGAGGGTTCGGGACTCGACGGTACGCAGGATTTCCTCTAGTACCGCCGCCTTGTTTTTCAATACTGCGTTATCCCAGAAGCGCAAAACATGCAGGCCCTGCGCTTCAAAAAACCGTGTTCGCCTTGCGTCCACATCGGCACGGTGTTGAGCGCCATCCAGCTCAACGACAAGCTTTGCAGCGGCGCAATAAAAATCAGCCACGTAAGGCGGAACCGGATGCTGCCGGCGGAACTTGAAACCATCCATGCGCCCTGCACGTAAGTGAAACCATAGCGCTTGTTCGGCATCGGTCATGCTTGCACGCAAATTGCGCGCCCGCGCTAGCGTCACAGTTGGCAACGGCGGTTTGTGCTGCTCCGACATCCCGTACCCTCACCCCAACCCCTCTCCCGAGGGGAGAGGGGCTCAACGGCTCACAACACGCCACGCCGGATTTGGTCGCGCTCGATGCTCTCAAACAGCGCCTGGAAGTTGCCTTCGCCAAAGCCTTCATTGCCCTTGCGCTGGATGATCTCGAAGAAGATCGGGCCGAGTGCATTTTTGGTGAAAATTTGCAGCAATTTGCGCTGTTTGGTTTCCGGGTCGGCATCGATCAGGATGCTGTTTTTGCGCAGGCGTGCCAAGTCTTCGCCATGGTCGGGGATGCGCATGTCCACCACGTCGAAATAGGTGTCCGGCGTATCCAGAAAATCCACGCCGGCGGCGCGCATCTGCTCGACGGTGGCGTAGATGTCATCGGTAAAACAGGCGATGTGCTGGATGCCTTCGCCTTTGTATTCGTTCAGATATTCGTTGATCTGCGACTTGGGGTCCGAGGACTCGTTCAACGGGATGCGCACCATGCCATCGGGCGCGGTCATCGCCTTCGACAATAGGCCGGTCTTGGCCCCCTTGATATCGAAATAACGGATTTCGCGGAAGTTGAACAGGCGCTCGTAGTAATCGGCCCACTTGCTCATATTGCCGTGATACAGGTTATGGGTCAGGTGGTCGATGAAGGTCAGGCCAAAGCCCTTGGGCATCAGATCCACGCCGGGCAGGTATGCGTAGTCGGGGTCGTGGATGGTGCCTTGGGTGTCGTAGCGATCGACGATGTACAACATGCAGCCACCAATGCCCTTGATCACTGGTGCAGCAGCGGCCTTGGTCAGCTCGTCGGCGGCATCGAAGGATTCGGCACCGTTCTTCAAGGCCTGCACCCGCGCCCACTCGGCCAATTTATTCACGCGAATGGCGAAACCGCAGGCCGATGGGCCGTGTTGTTCGGCAAAACGCGAGGCGAATGAATCGGTGGATTCGTTGATCAAGAACGTGCAGTCGCCCTGCCGATAGGTGTGGATCGGGCGGGTCTTGTGTTGCGCCACTTGCACGAAGCCCAGCTTCTTGAAGTAGTCGTGCAAATGCCCCAACTGCGCCTGCGGCGCGGTGTATTCGACAAATTCAAAGCCATCAATCCCCATCGGATTGTCGAAAGTGGTCGGCTGCATGCCAAGATTGGGGTGTGCGCTCATGGTGATCATCTCAACACTAGGAACTCGCATTCTATAGTTGCAATTGCAACCATCTCAAGTGCCCCCCTCCCTGACTCCCTCACCTCGCGACATCCCGATGCCCAACCACGCCCAACTCGAACTTCAGAATTTCCTGCCCTATCGCCTCAGTGTGTTGTCCAACCGCACCTCGGATGCGATTGCACGCGAGTACTCGCAGCGGTTTTCGCTGAGCGTGACCGAGTGGCGAGTGATGGCAGTGCTGGGTCGCTACCCGGAGCTGTCGGCCAACCAGGTGGCGCAGCGCACGGCGATGGACAAAGTCGCGGTCAGCCGCGCGGTGGCCAAGTTGCTGGACACTGGCCGCCTACTGCGTGAATTTGATGAGGACGACCGGCGGCGCTCGGTGCTGCGGCTATCCGAAGCCGGCTACGCGATTTACGACCAGATCGTGCCGCTGGCGCTGGGTTTTGAGCGGCAATTGCTGGGCGACATGGATGCCACCGAGCGCGCGCTGCTGTTCCGCTTACTGGACCGTCTGGACGAATTGGAGCTGCGTGCGGAAGCCGAAGCCACGCACGCAGCGGGGTAAGCCCGATCAATAGCGCCCGTCAAACGCAAAGATCGGCTTGCGGTCTTTCCACTTGCCTTCGGTGAAATCGGGGAAGGCCAGCGTTTTGTAGTCCTCGGCAATCGATTGCTCGGACAGCGGGGTAATGGCACTCCATGCCACTGCGTCGTAGATATCAATCGGCATGGGGTCGCCGGCCTTCAATGCTTCGATGAAGGCGTGCACCACAAACCAGTCCATGCCGCCGTGGCCCGCGCCTGCGGCCTGCGCGGCGTATTTCTTCCATAGTGGATGGTCGTATGCGTCGTAATACTTCTGCGCGTTTTCCCACTGGTGCGGCGGGCTCTTGCCTTCGATATGAATGCTCTTGTTGACATCCATCCATAGCCCATCGGTGCCCTGCACACGAAAGCCCAAGGAGTACGGGCGCGGCAGTGATGTGTCGTGTTGCAGCAGGATGGTTTCACCATTTTCACAACGCAACGTTGTCGTCACCACGTCACCCAACTTGAACTGCAGCTTGGCATTGGGATGGTTAGGGCCGCCCTTGGGGTGTTTTTCGATGTAGTCGTGCAGGCCACGCGCCTTGCTGGAGAACGCATTGATGTGGGTGAAGCGGTTGCCGCGATGGATATTGGTGTACATCGCGCAGGGGCCGATGCCGTGGCTGGGGTACAGCTCGCCATTGCGGTCGATGGAATGCTGGGTGCGCCACTGCGCTTCGGAAAAACCCTTCGCGCCGAACTCGACGCCGCTGTTGTACGGCTCCGTCGGATTGCCGGAATTGAACTTCACCCCGCGCAAGTCGTGCTGGTAGCCGGCCTGCAGATGGATCAGCTCACCGAACAAGCCCGCGCGCACCATTTGCAATACCGCCAACACATCGCGGCGGTAGCAGACGTTTTCCAGCAGCATGTACGGGGTGCCGGTACGTTGTTGGGTACGCAGCACATCCCAATGGTCTTGCAAGGTGATGCCGGCCACCACTTCACATGCCACCGCGATCTTGGCCTCCATCGCCGCGATGGCCTGCGGCGCATGCCACTCCCACGGGGTGACGATAAACACCGCGTCCACATCGGTGCGTGCCAGTAGTTTTTTCCATGCGTTCACATCGCCATTGCCGCCGTATTCCTTCGGCTTGCGCCGGCCCGCTTTTGCGATGATCGCCTGCGCCATATCCAGCATCACCTGCTGGGTATCGCAGATGGCCACCAGCTCCACATCGTCACGACTGAGGATGGGCCCCAGCTGCGACTGCCCGCGCATGCCGGTACCGATCATCGCCACCCGTAGGCGTGAACGCGGCTTGGCAAACGCAGGGGTGAGGGTTGATGCGGCCGTGGCAATCCCGGCAGCGGCGGTGGAAAACAAAAAATCACGACGTTTCATGGCAAGGCTTCTATGGCGAAAAATGCGGCACTACCGATGGTAATGCGTGAATGTAGTTTTGCCCGGCATCCCCATGGTTTTGCCCGTCATCCCCGCGCAGGCGGGGATGACGAGCAAGAGCACACATGACGAGCAAGCTCAGCACATCTTTAGAACTTGTTTAGAACTTGTAGCTCGCCATCAGGCTGTAGCTGCGGCCAAAATTATTGGTGTAGCCAGAGAACGTCATCCAATCATTCGGGTCAAAGAACGGCAGCCGGTTGAACAGGTTCTTGGCGGTCACGCCCACGGTCAATTTTTCATTGGCGCGCCAAGTGACACCCAAGTTGGCCGTCCACCACGACGGTGCCCCATCGCATTGGCTTGGCGACACGGCCACGTAGCTGCCGGTGCAGGTCTGCGCGTTGTTGTCTTGCGCGTCGATCTGGTCATACGCCCACTTCGTCTTGCCCACAAAATTGACGTAGAAGCTGGTGTCGAACTGCTTGTAATTCCAGTCGGTGTTGAACGTCGCACGCAGGCGTGGGTTGTTGTAGTAGCCGATGGTATTGCCATACATCCAGCCGCTGCCGTCATCAAAGTTGAACATGCTGCGGCGGGCAATCGTGGCGGCCACACCGATATTCAAGCGGCCCCATTCGCCCAGATCAAAGCGGCTGCGGGCATCCACATCAAACCCATCCACCAAGGTGCGGCCCTTGTTCTTGTACTGGCCAATCACGCTGGAGACATTGCCCACGGTATAGGTTGGCAACACCGCAGGGCAGCTGACACCACTGGTGGGGTCCGCGCACATCGCCGCCAGTGCGGCAAGGTTGGCGCGGTCGGCATCGGTGATCGGGAAACGCGTCTGCGCGATGATTTCTTCGGGCTTGGAATAATCCGGCGCGGCGATTTCGTTGCGGCGATACACAAACCACCAGTCCGCCGATACCGACAACCACTTGGCCGGCTCCACCACAAAACCCAACGTCGCAATCTTGGCTTTTTCCGGCTGCAAGTCTTGGTTCGGCTGGGTCATGCGCGCCACCGTGCGGCCGCAGTCGGAGTTGAGCAAGGAGTTACCCAGATCCACATCGCCCGCGCGATGCGACTGCTTGAGCAGGTTGGCAATCGCATTGGTCTGGTTGCAGCGGGTTTCATCGCGATAACCACCGATCTGCGCAAAGATGCCACCGGTGCCAGCCTCGGCCAAACTCGGTGCGCGGAAGCCTTCCGAATAGGTGCCGCGCAGCACCAGCTCCGGCAGCGCCTGATACTTCACGCCCAATTTGGGTGCCAAGTTGGCGCTGAAGTTGGGGTATTTGTCCAAGCGCAGTGCAGCATCCAGTTCCAGCTTGGCGGTGATCGGGGCCACCGCTTCGGCAAACAGCGCATAGGTGGTGCGCTTGCCGTCAAACCACGAGCCCCCTTGCTGGGTGATCTTGCCATTGGCGGCATCGGTATTGCCGGGAGTGAAAAAGCTTTCGCGGCTGAGGTTGAAGCCAAACGCCGCACGCACCTCACCGGCCGGCAAATTGGCCAGCGGGCCTTCGATCTTGCCGTCTAGCGTGTGCAGGCGTGTCCACGACTGGATATCAAACGTGGGATACGCCGCGCGCAGCAGCGCCGCATTGGCCTCGCTGATTTCACCAAACTTGTAGGCCGGGTTGTCCGCAATGATCACGCGGCCTGTACCCGGGTCCACCGTGAACGGGCCAAACGCTTTGGCAAACCCGTCCAGATTGACGTTGACGGTTTGATAGGTGGTGGAATGCGAACCAGCACTGGCAAATGCAGTTTCCCAACTCCAGTCGCCCACGTAGCCGCGCATACCCGCCAGCACGCGATAGCTCTTGTCGGTATTGCGCTGACCAAAATAATTGTCACCCGCGTCCTGCAACAAATATTGCAGACCCACCAGGCCGCCCATCATCGCCTTCAGCTCTGGGCTGGCTTTGTTATAGACATTGTTGGGGCCCAGATACGGGTAGAAAAACTGATTGGCAACGTAGCCGGTATTGCGCGCAAACCAACTGCTGGGGTTGCCGGTGGTGGTACCAAACGCACGCGGGGTGCCGCCATTGGCGCGCAAATCAATGCTGGTGTAAGTGGCTTCGGCAAATGCCTCGCTGCTCTCGCCAATCAAGAAATGCGCATTGATGTAGGCCGTGGCACGCTTTGATTCGGCACCACCGTCGATCTCGTTGTTCATCCAGGTCTGCCACACGCAGCGCGGGCCGGCGGCTTCCATCGCCACGTTGTTACAACCGGGCGCAGCTTGCTGCACTTTTTTTCCGGTGACCGGGTCGAATGCGAAATAACTCCCCGGGTTGAGCACACCCGGTGCGCTGCCGGTGCCGAAACGGAAATTTTTGATGTAGTTCGGATTGTTGATGTAGAACTGCGCCGGCTTTTTGTCGTACCAATCACTCAGCGGGATGGCATCGCGCTTGTACAGATTGACGCTGGCATACACGTTGTAGCGGTCTTCACTCAAATCGCCAAAACCACCGGTGATGCTGGCTTGGTGTTCGCCATAACTTTTGACGCGTGAGGATGCGTCGGTGTTGATGCTGACTTCCAAGCCCTTGTACGAGGGTTTGGTGATGACGTTGATCACGCCCGCCACGGCATCGCTGCCGTACACCGCCGATGCACCATCGGTCAGCACTTCCATGCGCTCGATGGCGGCGGCGGGGATCGCGTCGATATTGACGAACTGGGTTTGGAAGCCCGCCGGCGCGCCGTAGTAGGACAGGCGGCGACCGTTCAACAAGACCAAGGTGCCCTGCGCGCCAAGACCACGCAAGTTGGCCTGCGAGGCACCATCGGAGCCGGTGTACAGCGATTTGGAATCCACCTGTGCCGGGCGTGCTGCCGGCAAATTGTCGAGCACTTGCAGCAAGGTGCGCGCACCCATGTTTTCGATGTCTTTGGCGGTCACCACTTGCACCGGTGAGGCGGTTTCAATATCGGTGCGCTTGATGTTGGAGCCGGTGACCTGCACGCGCTCCAATTCAGTGACCTTGTCGTCCTTTTTGTCTTTTTTCGCGGGCGCATCCTGCGCGGCGATGGGGGCAGAAGCCAGTGCGGTCATCAAGGCGATGGACAGGCTGGACAGGACGATACGGCGGGAATTGCGGAATGCAGACATGCGGGGATCCTCGTACAGCGGCACGTGCCACTGCGGCGATGCGTGGAAGAAAGGGGAAAAGTGGCGTACGAATGAAGCGGTGAATCAACCAACAAACATCAAGGCGAATCAAAACTGGCGGTGTCGCCCTCCTGTCCAATCAACACCGCATTGGCCCAGTTGCCACAGACCTTGGGCGACTGCGCACCCAAGCTGCGCAGACTCAAGTGGGTGATCCCGCGCACATCCAGTTCTGGCTTGACCACACCCGGCGCTTTCACCAAGCCGCTGTCATACAACATGCGGCCATCGCCCCACACTTGAAATTGCATACCGCCGGCGGCGCGGCAGGTATCGTCGATACCAAGATCCGCACGCAACCACTGCCAGCTGCCGCGCAAGGCCACCTCGATGCGGCTTTGCGCAGCCACGCCCAAACCATGCCGGAACAGCAAACCATTCATGCGCATCGCACTGTGCCCATCAACGGCGTGGTCGCGTGCAACCGTCTTTGCCAGTGCGGCGGGTAGCGGTAATTCGGACAGATAGCGGGCCAGCGCTGGGCGCGCATCCACGGCATGCTCAAGAATGTGGAAGCTGGACAGGGTGATGGGCCCCACATCGCGCGGCTGTTGTGCATCCACCGCTCGCGCCACATTGCCTTGTGCGGCGGTCACCATCGGGTCGGTGCTGCTGGCACCTTCGCCTTCCGGGTTTTGCACCGAGAGCACGCGGAAGCGCAGCATCCGGCCCGCGTGCGGTGCAAAAGCAATCGTCTGCGCCGCTTGCTGCAACGTCAGGCGTCCGCTGGCAATCGGTGCGCCCCATTCGCCATTGCTATCGGCCATGTAGATTTCGTAATCACGAATCTGCCCATGCATCCAATTTTTATCGTTGCGTGGGGCCAGCGTGATGCCGTCGATCAACTTGCGCTCGCCAAAGCCCAGCGTCCACTCAATCGCACCGGTACGCACGGCTTGATTGCGCACACTGCGGAACCATGTCGCAGGGTCGTCATCGAAGGCGTTTTCCAGCGGATGCCCCGGCTCTTCGGCCGGGCGATTGACCACCAGCAAACTATCTGACGGCAGCGCGCGGCCCAGCTCGGGTGCCGCCGGATAGGCATCGTCGGCATTTGCCGCCAGCACCGGAACGTGCAGACGTAATTCCAGCGCGGTGCGAATGGCCACCGGCTGGGTGCGCACATACACACTGCCGCGCCGCGCATTGGCATCGAAATACCAGCCTTCCAGCGCCGCATCGTATGCGGCACGGTCCGCCAGTTTTGGCAGGCTGCGCCCATCCACGGTCACCTGTGTTGGCGCCTGCCGGCTCAACATGCGCAAGCTGTAGCGGCGCTGCGATAGTTGCCCGGCATAGTGACCCTGCACCGCTGCGATCTGCACGCGCACCTCGCCACTGCCTTGCTCCGGGGCCTGCACGCTGATTTGCTGGGTGCTGAATTCACCCTGCTCGTACTTGCGCGTATTGCCGTCGTCTTCATACAGCGTGTACTGCGATGCGCCTTGCGGATACAGATCGAAGGTCACCTCGTCCAGCGGTTTTTCGCCATCGAACAGCATCGCCGGATACATCGGCAAAATGGCACCGCCACGCACGAACATTGGCAACGTTTGCAGATCCACTTGGCGGTCGATATTGCGCCCTTGCACGGCAGCAGTCAGTTGCCGGCCATCCCAATAATCGAACCAGCGGCCTTGCGGCAGGTGGATATCGCGACGCCAACCACGGCTGGCTGCTTGGCTGCGATACACCGGCGCGACGAGCACATCACGGCCCAGCAGGAATTGGTATTTGTGCGCTTCGGTCCATGCCTGCGGATCACTGGGGTTATCCCACATCAGGCCACGCACGATGGGTGCGCCGGTTTGCGCCGCAGCGCGCGCCAGCCCGTACATGTACGGGGTCAGGCGCATCTTCAAATTCAAATAGTCGCGATTGATGCTGCGATACGGCTCGTCGAATGCCCACGGGTGTTTGCGCGTATTGGCCGACCACCCCGACATGCCCATCAACACCGGCGTAAACGCCTTCCATTGCAGGTCGCGGGTATAGGTTTCGGCGCTGCCACCGAAAATGCCGTCCACATCGCCGGTGGCATAGGCAAATCCCGACAGACCCGAGCCAATCAAGGTGGGAATATGCCAGCGGATGTAATCCCAACTGCCGCTTTGGTCGCCGGTCCACGCCACTGCATAGCGTTGGATGCCGGCCCAGCCCATCACCGTCCACAGGAACGGGCGCGAATCGGAATTGTTGAGAATGCCGTCATACGCCTGCTTGTTGGCATCCATCGCAAACTGATAGCCCTTGCCGGTCCACGCCACATCGAGCTTTTGCACACGGGTACCGGCGGTGCCCACTTCCCAGGCGATTTTGTCCACGCCGTTCTCGGTCCACAGACCGGTGCGGAAGCCGTATTTGGCCAGGCCCTGCACCACCTTCGGCAAATCGGTATAGCCGCAGCCGTAGCCGTCGTTGGGCAGAATCCAACCGCCGGGCATGGCGTACTCGCGATATTTTTTGGCCACGCTGTCGATCACATCCGGGGTGGTCCCGGTGGGGCCATCGCTCCAGCCTGCTGGCACGGTGCCGGGCTTCTTTTTGTTGTCGCCATCGTTGTAGCAATCGGCATCGCCGAAGGAATAGCCCCAGCGCGGCAACAGGCCGGCGCGGCCGGTCAATGCGGTGTAGCGATCCAGCAGCGCATGCAGATCATTGCCCACAAAGTAATAGGCATCAAAACGATCTTCTTGATGTGCCAGCGTGGCGGCGTCGGCGTCGCGCAAGTCGTATTCGCCATCACTCCACGTATTGCGCAACATGCCCCAGCCGCGCGAACTCAGCAGCATGGGCGCGGGGCTGGGACGGTCGCCTTCTTCCCAACCGCCGGAATACGAAATCGGCAGGCTGCGGCCTTTGAATTCATAGCGGCCATTTTGTTGGCCGCCACCAAAGAAGCGTTCACCGGCATCGCTGGACAGCACTTGCACGGTCTGCGCTGCATCCAGATCCAGCGGCTGCAATTCATGCCACAGCGGAAGCGCCTTGCCGGCGTCGATGCGATCCAATGACAGCCGCAATGGCTGGCGCTGAATATGCAACACCAAGGCCTCGGTGCGGATGCGCAGCTCGTTGGCGTCTTCTTCCAAGGTGGCGGTGACCTTGCTGGCGGGCTGCGGCAACACGATCGGCGCGGCTTTGTCGCCGGCAGGCAACAACTTGCCCGCACGCCCCACCTGCACCCGCAGCACATCCGCGCGCAAGACTTCGATACGCACACGCTCACCGCTGCGGGTGGTGATGTCCCATGCCGCGGCGCTGTCCGCCACCGGCGTGATGCTGCGCACCGGCCCCACCGCTGCCGCCATCGCCGGTTGGGCAACGAGTAGCGTCAGCGCAGCAAGCGCAAGCGCGCATCCGCTTCCACGAAGTGCATGATTCGACAAGGTCGCTCCCGGCTGCCGATGGGCGTCAATGGTTTTGAAGCTTCGACTCTAGAGCAATCTTTTTCGAAAAGTCAACTAAAATGAAACATAAATGCAAGAATTTTATCTTAATCGAAAGCTAATGCAGTGAGTAAACTTCATTTTACCCATTCACATTTATGCAGTTCGCCTTCCTGGTGGCGCAGTATTCGCATTTGGCACCCATGCTGGCAGGTGGAATGCATGCGTAAAACTTACACTTACATTTCGATATTTGACATTTCGAAAGAAAAAGTTGATCGTGCACTCGCCCCCTGAGACTTTTCACATGCACGCCAACGCATACCCCTCGCTTCCCGACCCTTGCAACCACACCCGTACCGAAATCCTGCAACAGCCGGCGCTGTGGGCCGCATTGGCCAATCGCTTGGCGCAGCAACAAGCCGAGCTGGACGCCTTTTTGGGCCACTGGCTACGCGAGCCATCGCACCAGGTCATCTTCACGGGCGCAGGCAGCTCGGGCTTCATTGCCGACATGGTGGCCGCGCACATCAATGCGCAATGGCCAGCGAATGTGTGTGCGGTGCATACCACCAGCTTGCTGACCCACCCGCAGCTGTATCTGCAGCGCAATCGCCCCACCCTGCTGGTGTCGTTCGGGCGCAGTGGCTCCAGCCCGGAAAGTGTGGCGGCAGTGGCCCTAGTCCGCGATTGCGTGACCGTGACCCGCTTTATCGACATTACCTGCAATGCCGAAGGTGAACTGGCGCGGCTGGGCAAGCAGCATGCAGACACCTGCACCGTGCTGATGCCGCCGGAAAGTTGCGACCGCGCATTTGCGATGACCAGCAGCCTGACCTGCATGTTGCTGGCGGCGCTGACGCTCTTTGAAAACGCGCCATGGCCAACCCGCCTGGCCCGCCTGCACGACTTGGCCAAAGCGTGTTGGCAGGCATTGACCGACTGGGATGCGCCGTTGCGTGCGCTGGCACAACAGCCGTATGCGCGGGTGATCTATCTGGGCAGTGGCCCGCTGGAAGCGGCGGCGCAAGAGGCCGCGCTCAAATTGCTGGAACTCACCGCCGGCCGCGTGGTGGCGGTGGCCAATACGCCGCTGGGGTTTCGGCATGGACCCAAGTCCCTGCTCGATGGCAACACCTTGGTGGTGATGCTGCGCAGCGCGCAGGTGTTGGCGCGCCGTTATGAACAAGATCTGCTGGATGAACTGCGCCGCGACAACATTGCCGCACAGGTCGTGTCGGTGGGTGCGCAACTGGACACCGCCGCTCCCGGTGACTTCAGTCTTGCGCTGGATGCAGACATCGCCACGCTGCCCGACCCATGGTTGGCACCGCTCTGGCTGACCTTGCCACAACGCTTGGCTCTGCTGCGTTCCGAAGCGCTGGGCTTGCAGCCCGATAATCCCTTTCCCGACGGCACCGTGAACCGGGTTGTGCAGGGTGTGCGTATTCACGCTCATGTTTGCTGATACCGCCAGCGACGGGTTGTATTACGGTCTCGATATCGGCGGCAGCAAGATCGAGATGATCGCCTGCAACCCGCAGCTGCAGGTTTGCCATCGCCAGCGCATCGACACCCCCCACACCGGCTACGCCGACTTCCTCGAAGCCATTTGTACCTTGGTGGCCAACGCCGACGCCGCCACCGGCCATGTGGGGTGCCAAGGCATCGGCATCGCCCTGCCCGGCATCCGTGACCGTGCCAGTGGCCGCCAGCTGAGCGCCAATGTGCCCACCCTGACAGGGCAGCACGTCAGCGCCGACCTGCATGCGCGCCTGCCCTACCCCTTGCAGCTGGGCAATGATTTGCATTGCTTTGCCTTGTCCGAAGCCCACGGCGGTGCAGCGGCTGGGTACCCCAGTATGTTCGGCGCCATTCTTGGCACTGGCGCGGGCGGCGGCTACTGCCTCGATGGTCGCCTGCTCAGTGGGCGCAATGGCATCGCCGGCGAATGGGGGCATTGGAGCCTGCCTGCACACCTGCGACAACGCCATGACTTGCCCGTGCTGGACTGCCCCTGCGGGCTACGCGGCTGCTTGGAACGCTATGTCTCCGGCAGCGGCCTGGCAATGCTGCATCGGCATCTGGGGGGGGATTCACAAACCGCCGCCGAGGTGATTGCAGCCGCGCAGGCTGGTGCTGCCAGCGCCCAGCGCGCGCAAGCCATCCACCTCGATTTGCTGGGCCATGCCTTTGCCAGCGTAGTGCTGCTGCTGGACCCCCACGTGATCGTGCTGGGGGGGGGCTTATCCCGCTACGACGCCCTGTACACCACACTCCCGGCCGCCGTGCAGGCGCATCTATTTGCGGGGGTGCAGGTGCCGCCGATCTTGCCGCCACAGTTTGGTGATGCCGGCGGTGCCCGTGGCGCTGCCTTGTTGGCACGGCAAGCCTTCTGATCCCGATTGCAATCCAGGAGATCCCCCATGTCCCTCGTACACACGCTGCTCACTGCACACCGCAACGGACAGCCGGTTGGCCTGTACAGCGTGTGCAGCAGCCAGCAACAGGTGCTCGTGGCCGCGATGCAGGTTGCGCAGACCTATGCCACGCCATTGTTGGTCGAGGCGACGTCCAATCAGGTGGATCAATTTGGTGGCTACACCGGCATGACCCCGCCGCAGTTTCGCGCCTATGTCGAGCAGCTTGCCGATGCGCACGGCTTCCCGCGTGCGCGTCTGATTCTGGGTGGCGACCACCTTGGCCCCAATGCGTGGCAGTCATTACCCGCCGCCACCGCCATGGCGCATGCGCGTGACTTGATCCACGCCTATGTCAGTGCCGGTTTCCACAAGATCCATTTGGATTGCAGCATGGCCTGCGCCGGTGACCCGCTGCCGCTGCCTGATGCCATCGTGGCCGCACGCTCCGCCGAACTGGCCGGCATCGCCGAAGCCAGCGCACGCGCTGCCGGTTTGCCACCGCCGGTGTATGTGATTGGCACCGAAGTGCCGATCCCGGGCGGGGAAAGCTCGCTGGGCAGCGGGGTGCAAGTCACCACCCCCAGCGCCGCCGCGCAAACGCTGGAGATCCATCGCCGCGCCTTTGACACCCCCGAGCTGCGCGGGGCGTGGTCACGGGTGGTGGCGATGGTGGTGCAGCCCGGGGTCGATTTCGACCACAGCGCCGTGCAGCACTACAACCCCAGCGCCGCCGCCGCACTGTCGGCCTTCGTGGAAGGCCAGCCCGGCCTGGTGTTTGAAGCGCATTCCACCGACTACCAGACCGAGGCTGCGCTGCACGCCATGGTGCGCGATCATTTCGCCATCCTCAAAGTGGGGCCGGCGGCCACGTTTGCCTATCGCGAAGCGTTGTTTGCGTTGGCGCGTATCGAAGACGAACTGCTGCCGCAGGCTGCGTGTTCACAGCTGATCGACATCCTCGACCAACGCATGCAGGCCAACCCGAAAGCATGGCAAGGCCATTATCACGGGGATGCCCAGCAACTGCGCCTGCTGCGCGGGTATGCGCTCAGTGACCGCTGTCGCTATTACTGGGGCGATGCGGAAGTCGCCGCCGCAGTGACCCGATTGATCGACAACTTGCGCCGCCACACCCCGCCGGCCACCTTGCTCAGTCAATATTTGCCCGAACAGGGCGCTGCGGTCTTGGCCGGGCAATTGGCGGCCGAGCCGCTGGCATTGGTGCAACACAAAATTGCCGCCCGCCTAGCCCACTATGCCCGCGCCTGCGCCCACAACAACGCCCCCATCCACCGTTAAGCTTACGGGCCACGCCCGCCGGATCTGCCCATGCGCAATACCCGCCAACGCCGCCGCCACATCATGGAGCAACTGCTCCAGCACGGCAGTGTGCAAGTCGCCGAATTGGTTGAACGCCACGGTGTCTCCTCGGTGACCATTCGTACTGATTTAAACCATCTGGAAGCGCAGGGTTTGGTCACCCGTAGCCACGGTGGTGCCAGCCTCTTGCGGGTGCCGCCGCAAGAACACGGCATCCACGAAAAAGACACCCTCAACCTGCCGCTGAAAGACGCCATCGGTGCGCGCGCCGCGCTACTGGTCAGGCCGGGCGACAACATCATCTTGGACTCGGGTTCAACCACCATGATGCTGGCCCGCCACCTGCGCAACCAGCGTGAGGTCACGGTGATGACCAATGGCCTGAACATCGCCTGGGAACTGGCCGGCGCACAAGGCATCACCTTGCGCCTCACCGGAGGTCTGCTGCATCAACCTTCGCTATCCCTGCACGGCAGTCAGGCCGAGGCCAGCTTGGCCAGCTTTAGTTTCGATACCTTGTTCTTGGGTGTGGATGGGCTGGATCTGCAGTTTGGGGCCACCACCCACCACGAGGCCGAAGCCCTGCTCAACCACCGCATGGTGGAACGTGCGCGCCGCATCGTGGTGCTGACCGACTCCAGCAAGTTCGGCAAGGTCAGTTTGCACCGTATCGCGCTATTGAACGAGGTGCACACCGTGATCACCGATGCCGGCATCAGCAAGGAGCATCTGGAAGGCTTGCAGCGGCAGGGGGTCGAGGTCATCGTCACCGCCTGATTTTGTCTTTGCACCATGCCAAACGGCGGCCCTTCGGCCGCCGTTTGGTTGTGCGTTTCCCACTATCGCACATCGCTAGCGCAAGGCTTATTTCACGCCGTGCATCCAGCGCTGGATCAGCGGCGCGATCAAGAACAGCAGCACCCCGGCACCGACCAGCGAATAGAAGCCGAAGGTGTAACCCGAATGCGCCGAAGCCACGGTCATGCCGCCTTCGCCACTGACAACGCCGGCAAAAATACCGGCCAGATTGTTGCCAATCGCAATCGACAAGAACCAGCAGCCCATCGCCATGCCCGCAAGCCGTGTCGGCGCAAGCTTGGTGGTCATCGACAAGCCAATGGGTGACAAGCACAACTCACCCACCGACTGGATCACATAGACCATGAACAAGGTCCAGAACGGAATCTTGCCATTGCCGTCCACCATGCTCGACAGCGCCACCATCAACAGCAAAAAGGCCAAGCCGTTGAAGATCAAACCCAGACCAAATTTGCGCGGGATGATCGGGTTGTTCTTGCCCATCTTCACCCACAGCCACGCCATGATCGGGGCCAATACAATGATCGCCACCGAGTTCACCGACTGAAACCACGACACTGGGAAATCATTGGTACCAGCCAGTGTCTGGAATAGCCCTTGCATGCCGATGTCGCGATTGATGATTTTTTCGGCAAGGAAACTAAACGAGCTACCGGCCTGCTCAAAGAAGCACCAGAACAGCACGTTGAACGCGAAGATGGTGAGCATCGCCATCACTTTGTCGCGCGCCACCGCACCTTCCACCACACCTTCACGCAACAACATCACCGCCGGGATGATGAACAGCGCCATCAAGATGCCCTGCAACAACATGGCATTGATGGTCAGCAACGCATAGAACAGCGGAATGCCGATCAGCACACCAAAGACCAACACCAGACTCACATTGCGCATCCCGGTCTGATGCGCGGCCGGCAAACCGATGCCCTTGAGTTGGGCGCGACCAAACCAGAACCACACCAAGCTCAACAACATGCCGATGCCGGCTGAAATGAACACGATCTTGTACGCCGGCATGTCGTCGATGCCGAACAATTTTTTCGCCAGATACTGGGTGATCAGCGGCGCCAGCAATGCACCGACATTGATGCCCATATAGAAAATGGTGAAGCCCGAGTCACGCCGCTCATCGCTTTGGCTATACAGCTTGCCAACCATGGTCGAGATGATCGGCTTGAACAACCCATTGCCCACGATAATCGTGGCCAGCCCCAGCTTGAACATGGCCTCGGTGGGTGAGGCCAGCAAGAACAGGCCGGCCGACATCACGATGGCGCCTAGCAAAATTGAGCGTTGAAAGCCGATCAATTTATCGGCCACATAGCCGCCAAAAATCGCACCCGCATACACCAGCGCCAAATACGCGCCATACAACTCGCTGGCGGGTTTTTCGCCACTGGCATCACCGCCGTGGAACTGCGCAACGATGTACAACACCATCGCCCAGCGAATGCCGTAGAACGCGAAGCGCTCCCAGAATTCCGACATGAATAACATCCACAAAGGCTTTGGATGGCCCATGAGTTGCGGAAATTCCGGTGGATTCACCGGGGTGGTTGCAGCGGCTCCGCTCATGCGGCGTCCCCCATCTGGTTAGGCGTTGAAAGGATGTCGGACCGGGCCAACACCGGGCACGGAACCGAGCGAGGATTACCGACCACGCGCATTCCGTCAAACCGGATGCGTGCAGCACCACATGCTGCGACGCAGCAATTTCGCGTCATGTCGCCGCAGGCGCAGCCCCGGAACCGATGTGCGTGCGCACTTCAAACAGCTCGGGGAAAAAGGTCAATTCCAGTGCCCGTTTCAAGAAGGCAACCCCACTGGAACCACCGGTGCCGGACTTGAAGCCAATGATGCGCTGCACCGTGCGCATATGCCGAAAGCGCCACAATTGGAATTGGGTTTCCAAGTCCACCAGGTCTTCGCACAATTGGTATTCGCGCCAGTAGCGGTTGGTGTCTTCATAGATGCGCTCAAACACCGGCAGCAGTGCGGCATCTTGCACATGCGGCAAGGTCCAGTCGCGCACCAGATTGGTATCGGGCACGGCATGCCCCCAACGCGCCAGATAGCGCAAAAATTCGTCATACAAACTGGGGGCTTGCAACACTGCCGCCAATGCGGCCTGGCCGTCGGTATCGTGCGCAAACACTTTCAGCATCGCCGCATTCTTGTTGCCCAGCAAAAACTCCACCGTGCGGTATTGCAACGACTGAAACCCCGACGACGGCCCCAACACATCGCGGAACTGCATGTATTCCGAGGGCGTCAGTGTTTCCAGCACGGTCCATTGCGCGGTGAGCTGCTCTAGCACGCGCTTGCAACGTGCCACCACCTTGCCAAATTGCCAGACTCGGTCTTGCCCCAGATGTGCAACCGCAGCGCTCAATTCGTGAATCAACAACTTCAGCCACAACTCCGAGGTTTGGTGCTGAATGATGAACAGCATCTCATCGTGATGCGGTGGATTTGACAACGGTTGCTGTGCCGTCAACAAATGATCCAATCGCAGATACCCGCCATAGGTCAGTCGGCCATGTAAATCGGTATGGATACTGGCTTCAAGATCGCGCTGATTATTTTCGGTCGTCATCTGCGAATTGTGGCATGTCTGCCCGCGATCATCTTGCAGTGCGTCACGCAACTGCCACGCCAATACCGCACAATCCCACCCTGCGTGCCAGTACGGCGCGCTGACAACCTGGGGAATTACATGATCAATCTTCCACTGCGGCGCTTGGCGCTAGCAGCCATGGTGTTCTGTTCACCGCTTGCCGCGCAGGCACAAGTCAGCCTGACCGGCGGCACCTACAGCCAAAACTTCGACAGCCTGGCCATGACCGGCACCAGTACCAGTCTGCCTGCAGGCTGGTTGATGAATGAAACGGGGGCCAGCGCCAACGCCACCTACACCGCAGGCACCGGCTCCGGTAACACCGGTGACACCTACAGCTTTGGTGCGGCCGGCAGCACCGATCGCGCACTGGGCAGCTTGCGCAGCGGCAATTTGGTACCCAGTTTTGGTGCCTGCTTCAGCAATAACACTGGCACCGCACTCAGTAGTTTTGATGTGGCCTATACCGGCGAGCAATGGCGCCTTGGCACCGCCGGACGCACCGATCAGCTGGACTTCCAATACAGTCTCAATGCCACCTCGTTGACCACCGGCACCTGGACCGATGTCAATGCACTGGATTTTGTAACCCCAACCACCACCACGGTGGGCGCCAAAGATGGCAATGACGCCAGCAACCGCACACCGCGTAGCGCCACGGTCAGCAGCGTCTCCATTCCCAATGGCAGCACGTTCTGCCTGCGCTGGGTCGATGCCGATGCAACCGGTGCCGATGACGGCTTGGCGATCGATGATTTTTCGATCACGGTTAGTGGCACGCCGATGCCCACACTGTCGATCAACAACGTCACCCAGGACGAAGGTAATAGCGGCACCTCGCTGTTCACCTTCACCATCAGCCTAAGCAGCCCGGCACCGGCGGGTGGCGTCAGCGTGAGCTGGGCCACCAGTAACGACAAAGCAACCGCACCTTCCGATTTCGCCGCCGCTGCAGGCACCGCCAACATCGCCGCCGGCCAGACCAGTACCACCGTCAGCGTGGTGGTCAATGGCGATACCGATCTGGAAATCAACGAAACCTTCCTGGTGACTTTGAGCAATCCCGTCGGCGCCAACATCGCTGCCGGCGCGGGTGTGGGCACCGGCACCATCCGTAATGACGATGTGGTCATCACCTCGATTGGCGCCATCCAAGGCACTGGTGAACTTTCGCCGGTCAACGGCCAGTTGAAGATGACCGAAGGCGTGGTGACCGGCAAGCGCAGCAATGGCTTTTTCCTGCAATCGTTTGGTACTGGCAATGCCGCACCGGATGGCGATGCCGCCAGCTCGGATGGCATTTTCGTGTTCACCTCCGCCGCGCCGAATATGGTGGTGGTCGGCGACCATGCCCGGGTCACCGGCACCGTGGACGAATTTTCCGGCAGCAGCGCCACCCCCACCACCGAACTGGTTTCGCCCAACGTCGAGGTCTTGGCGCATGGCATCGCTCTGCCAACACCCATTGCGTTAACCGCAGCACTGGCCGGCCCCGGCAGCGAACCGGCGACGATGGAACACTTGGAAGGCATGCTGGTCAGCGTGGCGCAGGGCGTGGTCACCGCGCAGACTGATGGCAATATCAACGAACCCAATGCCACTTCCAGTGACAGCAATACCGCATTTGAATTCGTGATTGCTGGCGTACCCCGGCCCATGCGCGAACCGGGCCTGAGCATCCTTGACCCGTTCCCGGTGCCGCCGGCAAAACAAGCCACGATCCCGTATTTCGATGCCAACCAAGAACGCATCAAGGCATTTCCGTTGCAAGGCACGCGCTTGGTGGCCGATGCCGGCGCACCGGTCAGCAATCTGGTAGGCGTGTTGACCTATTTCGGCGACTCATGGGAATTGCTGTACGACCTTGCCAACCCGCCGGTCATCGGCAGTGCCACCGCCACCGCCGTCAGTGATCCCGGCAGCAACGACATCACCGTGGGCGGCTTCAACCTGGAACGCTTCTTCGACAACATCAACGACCCCGCCATCGGCGAGCCAGTGCTGACCAATACCGCGTTTGCCAATCGTCTGGCCAAGACCGGTGCGGCGATTTGTGACTGGGTCAAATCCCCCGACATCTTGGGTGTGGTCGAAGTGGAAAACATCGGCACTCTGACCGCGCTTGCCAACCACATCAACAGCAACTGCGCGCGTGCGCCCGAATACGTGCCGTACCTGCAAGAAGGCAACGATGTGGGCGGTATCGATGTCGGCTTTTTGGTCAGCAACCGCGCCGTACGCGCCGGTCTGGCGCGCGTGCAAGTCAACACCATCACCCAAGTTGGCAAAGACACCCGCTATGGCACCTCGCCACTGGGTTGCGACCCCGCCGCCCCGGGCTGCACCTCGTCGCTATTGAATGACCGTCCTTCGCTGGTGCTGCGTGCAACGGTCAATTTCAGCGATGGCCGCCACTACCCACTGACCGTCATCACCAATCATCTGCGCTCGCTCAATGGCAACGATGATCCGGTCGATAGCCGCGTGCGTTACAAGCGTGCCGAACAGGCAATGTTCCTGGCCAATGTGGTGAACGATATGCAAATCGCCAACCCGGCCGAGAAAATCGTGCTGGTGGGTGACTTCAACGCGTTCCCGTTCAACGATGGCTATGTGGATTCGATGGGCATCATTTCTGGTCACGCGGCACCGGAAAATGCGGTCATCGAATATCGTGCCAGCCCCGTCGCCACACCGTTGGTGTTGGGTGATGCACTCACCGCGGATCCGATGCAGCGTTATTCCTATGTGTTTGGTGGCAATGCACAAACCCTGGACCATGCGGTGGTCAACCAGGCGCTGCTCAACGACCCGGCTCTGACTGGCCTGAGCGTGGAACACGCGCGCATCAACAGCAACTTCCGCGTGGCCCATTACGGCGAATTCAACCCGCCCTACACCGCTGCCAATCCGCCGCTGCGCGTCTCCGACCATGATCCCGTGCGTCTGAGCATTGGGGTGGTGCGCCCGGCCAGCGCGGATCTCGCGCAATCGTGGACGGTGCGGCAAATGAGCCTGCAGGGCGCATTCACCACGCTGACGCTACGCAACAGTGGCAGCAGTGATCTGAATGGCGTGCAGGTGTGGGTGGACATGGAGATCCCCGTGCCCTCCGTAGGCGGCGTGGCCGGTGGTGCTGGCTGGGCCTGCGAGCGCATGAGCGTGAGCAGTTTCGTCTGCACATCCACCACGGTTGTGCGGGCCGGTTCCACCCATACCTTCAACGTCACCGTGAAGCCTCAGCGTAGTTTCAAACCCACCGATGTGCTGCGCTTCAGCGCCAGGTCCAGTGTGCTCACCGACCCCATTTCGGGCGACAACACATCGGTTCTCACGCTCCCCTGAGCCAATCAACAACAGGGTTTCAGACAAAACGCAGCTTCGGCTGCGTTTTGTTTTATTGCGCCGCGCAACGGTTTGTTAGCAGCTCGCCGGTATCATAGAGCGATTGCTCCAACGCGAAGGCCCCCATGAGCACCGCTGCCCATTTTGATATCGAATACCTGCAATACCTCAAACCCGACGGCAGTCTTGCCGGCCCATTGCCACCAGCCGTCCCCGACGCCGCATCGCTGCTGCCGATCTTCAAGCAGATGCTGTTTCTGCGCACCTTCGATGGCAAGGCCATTGCGCTGCAACGCACCGGCAAGTTGGGCACCTATGCCGCCAGCCTTGGCCATGAGGCTACCCACGTCGGCATCGGCTACTCGATGCAGCCGGAGGATGTGCTGGCGCCCAGCTACCGCGAATACGGCGCGCAGTTCGCGCGCGGCGTGCTGCCGCGCCAGGTGTTGCTGTACTGGGGTGGCGACGAACGCGGCAACCTGCTCACTGGCGGGCCCGCCCACGATTACCCGTGGTGCGTACCGATTTCCACGCAAATGCTGATGGCGTCGGGCGCGGCACTGTCGTTCAAACTGCGCAAGCAAACCAAAGTCGCGGTGGCGGTGTGCGGTGACGGTGGCTCATCCAAAACCGACTTCTATGCCGCGGTGAATTCGGCCGGTGCGTTCCATCTGCCACTGATCCTCTGCGTGGTCAACAACGGCTGGGCGATCAGCGTGCCACGCAAGGCACAGACCGGTGCCGATACCTTGGCGCAAAAAGGTATCGCCGGTGGCCTGCACTGCTTGCAAGTGGACGGCAACGACATCATCGCGGTGCTGGAAGGCCTGCGCCGCGCGCACGAACGTGCCCGCAATGGCGAAGGCGGCAGCGTGATCGAATTCATCACCTATCGCCTGCATGACCACACCACCGCCGACGATGCGCGCCGCTATCGCGATGACGCCGAAGTCAAAGCCGCGTGGGAGAAAGAACCGTTCCTGCGCCTGCGCAAATTCCTGACCGATCAAGGCGTGTGGGACGAGGCACAAGAAAAAGCCTGGCTTGAAGACAGCGGCAAGCGCGTGGACGAAGAAATCAACGCGTATTTGAATACGCCCGTGCAACCGGTGGAAGCGATGTTTGATTACTTGTATGCGGAGTTGCCCAGTGAGCTGATCACGCAGCGCACCGAAGCGATGGCACGGGAGCACCGGGCATGAGCGCACAACCCATCACCTTGATTGAAGCCATCACCCAAGCCTTGGCGTATGAACTGCGCAAGGACGAGTCTGTGGTTGTGCTGGGCGAAGACGTGGGCGTCAACGGCGGCGTGTTCCGCGCCACCGCCGGCCTGTCCGCGCAGTTTGGCCCCGAACGCATCCTGGATACGCCGCTGGATGAAACCACGATTGCCGGCCTGACCGTGGGCATGGCCAGCCAAGGCATGAAGCCGGTGGCCGAGGCGCAGTTCGACGGTTTCATGTACCCGATGGTGGATTTCATCATCTGCCACGCCGCCCGCATGCGCTACCGCACGCGTGGCCGCTTGACCTGCCCGATGGTGCTGCGGGTACCGTGGGGCGGTGGCATCCGTGCGCCGGAACATCATTCCGAAGCCAACGAAGCCATCTTCACCAATGTGCCGGGCCTGCGCGTGGTGATGCCCAGCTCGCCGCAGCGTGCCTATGGCCTGCTGCTGGCGGCAATCCGCGACCCGGATCCGGTGATCTACATGGAGCCCAAGCGCATCTATCGCCAGTACAAAGAACTGGTGCCGGATGACGGCGAAGCCTTGCCGCTGGATGTCTGCTACGTGTTGCGTGATGGCAGTGACCTCACCTTGGTGACTTGGGGCGCGCAAGTGAAAGAAACGCTGGAAGCCGCCGATGCACTGGCGAAAGACGGCATCAGCGCAGAAGTGATCGACGTCGCCACACTGACCCCGCTGGACTTCGCCACGATTGCCGAATCTGTACAAAAAACCGGGCGCTGCGTGATCGTGCACGAAGCCGCCAAAACCGCAGGCTT
>Ga0208825_1001068_pt1 | contig 22621 bp, 19 predicted proteins | sample AD_UKC113_MetaG_FD_184450 | JGI IMG/M metagenome (GOLD analysis project Ga0208825, IMG submission 184450) | Active sludge microbial communities of municipal wastewater-treating anaerobic digesters from Hong Kong - AD_UKC113_MetaG (SPAdes)... | ecosystem: Engineered > Bioreactor > Anaerobic >...
GAGCATCCATATCGCGGCGCAGAAAGGCCAAATCGCTGATAGAATTCTTTTGCCTGGAGACCCTCTCAGGGCTAAATTTGTTGCTGAGAATTATCTCGAAAATGCTTTCTGCTTCAATGAAGTACGCAACATGCTTGGCTATACGGGTACCTATAGAGGAGAGCGTGTTTCAGTAATTGGCACAGGAATGGGAATACCTAGTCTTTCTATATATGTCAATGAGTTGATCCGTGAATATGATGTAAAGAAGCTTATTCGCATTGGAACCTGTGGAAGCATGCTCGAATACCTCAAGGTTCGCGATATAGTGCTAGCCATGAGTGCCTGTACCGATTCAGCAGCTAACCATCTTAGATTCAAAGGTATGGATTATGCGCCTACAGCTTCATTCAACCTGCTAAAGGCCGCTTGGGATGCCGCAAGAGCTCGCAAACTGAGAGTCTTTGCAGGTTCAGTATTGAGTTCCGATATGTTCTATACCGAGGATCCCGAGCAATGGAAGCTTTGGGCAAGATTTGGCGTTCTTGCCGTAGAGATGGAGACCGCAGAGCTCTATACATTGGCCGCTAAGTTTGGCTGCGAAGCACTCTCTATTCTCACCGTCTCCGACGATATTGTAACGGGTGAGATCACTAGTTCGGAGGAACGCCAGAATTCCTTCCGCGCCATGGTAGAATTGGCGCTCGACACAATATTTGCTTGATTTTCAGACGCTTTTAAAAGCTTCAATATCGCGTTCTATTTTTTGGGTCTGTGTATAGAGGCTGTCCTTGAGACGCTTCAATTCCGCGTTGACTTCCTGAGCTAGGCGGGCTTCCTCTGCCTTGCGCTGATCCAGAGCGTCCTGAGAGACCTTGCGGATCTTAGCATCCATCGAAGTGAGCCATTCATCTATTTGCTCATCCAAGGCTGACCTTCGAGATTCGAGTTCTTGGATCAACTGCTTTTCTAATTCATCGAAAGCCATGGCAATATTGCCTTGAGCTGCATTTTTGAGCTCTTCGCTATGAGCTTTTGCTTGCTCTAGGGATTCGTGCAGAGCCGAAATCTCGCCAAGGAATTCTTTTTCGAAGGATGCGCGATGAATCTCGAAAGCCTGACCGAATTGCTCGAATTGTTCTTCGAGCGAATTTCGTTCGGCTTTAAATTCTTTGGAAAGCGCAATAGTGATTTCCGTGGATTCTTTTTGAATGCGCGCCATGTCGTTGGTCATTGCGTTCAAGGCAGCTCTTGCCTCCGAAAGCCTGCGGTCTGACTCGGCAAGCTGGGATGCTGTCTCTGCGCTCAGGGCGGCAACCTTGCCCTCTATGGCATTTGCTAACTCAGCAATGCTCTGGCTAAGCCCTTCGATGCGAGCATCGGTCTGGCGTGAGATTTCGTCGAAATTGTTGGCAATGTGGGCACGAAGGGTGGCAAAGGCAGAATCCTCTATGCTTTGTGCGCGAGATGCAGCTGCAGAAAGGGCGGCTGTAGCAATCTCATCGATTTTTTCTTTAAGCATAGTAGCTTCCGCTATTGCCGACTCTGCTTCGCTTCTAGATTTTTCAAACAGGTTGACGATTCCCGTTAGTTGTTCATGAAGCTGATCGAGAATGTCATCGCGGAATCCATCCAATATTTGCTGAGCATCATGAGCAAACTGTTCCTTTAGTTTGGGCATTTCTTTTTCGATAATTTCAATTTCTTTATCTGCATCTTCAAGGCGGCGCGCGATTGCTTGTATAAAGTCATTCTTTTCGGCAAGGTGCGCGATATTCTGATCGACACGCTTTGTCATTTCCATAAGCTGGGATAAAACATTGTCATATTTCTTGACACGCTCCGCCATCTCGGTTAACGAATCCGATTTCTCATCTAGAGTCGCCTGAGCCTCCTGGATTTTTTCCAGCACGACTTTAGCCGCCTTCTGTTGCACATCGAGATCGATTCCATAGTGCTTTACTTCTTCGGCTTTTGATTCGACATAGGAACCAAGTTCATCCTTGAGCTTGTCTCCGAGGCGTTTCAATTTCTCGAGAGAACGATTATCTGCGGTCAACAGGTGATAGGCTACAAACATCGCAATGACAATGGCCAGCGTTATCAGATTCCCAAGTGAAAACAGCATCTAAGAACTCCTCTATCCAAGTATAGCCTTCAAAATAGATTTGCAAAAGAGCTGTCATATATAAACTGAAGAGCTTGACAAAATATTTCCTTCAGTTACAATGCACTCCGCATATAGAAGGGAGGTGAGATTTATTTCTCAAATCATTGTCGAAGATAATGAGCCACTTGAGAAGGCGTTAAAGCGCTTTAAGAGAATGGTTGAAAAAGAGGGCATCATTCGTGAATGGAAGCGGCGCGAATATTACGAAAAGCCATCGGCGATTCGCAATAGAGAAAAAAAAGCACTAGAACGGAAGCTTCAGAAGAAAACCCGTAGATCACAAGAAGGTAGATATTGATCTTCGAGAGAAAGTATGATGCTCGCTGAAAAGCCGCTTTGTTCAAGCGGCTTTTTCTTTTTCAAGGTTGGTTATCATAGAAGCGCTTAATATTAATAAAGGAAGAGATAGACTATGAGGAAAGATGTGCCAACTCGATATTTATATAAAAGGCTAACAATTATTCCATTTATGGCGGTTTTCATTCTCTTTACAGCATGCGATTCTGGCCAAGGCATAGATAGGCCAAACCCTAAACTCAAAACAGTAAATCTCGTAATTGGAACAACAAAAATCAAGGCCGAAGTTGCACTCACGGAAGGCGAACGAAACCGCGGCCTTATGTATCGCAGCTCGTTGAAAGATGGCGAAGGCATGCTCTTCGTGTTCGATAGCGATCAGAGACTTTCATTCTGGATGAAGAATACTAAGTTGCCGCTCTCGCTTGCCTATATTCTCTCTGATGGAACTATTGTCCAGATTATTGATCTTGTGCCTTTTTCTGAGGAATCTCGTCCCTCGATTAGAAGCGTACGCTACGCCCTAGAAGTACCTAAAGGCTGGTTCGAACGCGCTGGTATCAAAGTCGGAGACAAGGTGCAGATTCCATCATTAGAATAAAAACGAATATACGGAACATTGCCAAGAAGTCATCTTTTAAGTTAATCTATATACCTGAAACACAAATATGCCTAATATAGGAAATTGATATGCTCAATATACTGACCTATGGTGAATCGATTCTCACCGAGAAAGCACAGGAAGTCACTGAATTCGATCATAGTCTACAACAGCTCATCGAAGAAATGCATGAAGCCATGAAGCGCGATCATGGGATTGGTCTCGCTGCTCCTCAGGTGGGGATTTCCAAGAGACTCTTTATAATAGGCATCGATGACGAACCGCTTCGCGTTTTCATCAATCCCCACATTGTCGTTAGCAGTCAGGAGACCACAGAATTAGAAGAAGGCTGCCTTTCGTTTCCAGGGCTATATTTTACCGTAGTTCGTCCTTTAGCCGTAGATATAGAAGCCGTTGACATGCATGGGAAACCTTTCAGAATCAGCGCAGATGGTTTACTGGCCAGAGTTATCCAGCATGAATATGACCATCTAGATGGGATTTTATTTGTAGACCGTGTATCACCTTCGAAAAAAAAACGGGCGCTTACACACTACGGCCGTATGCTAAAAATGTAAAAAACGACTAGGAGTCGCTGGTGCGCATTTTGTTTGCAGGAAACCCAGATATCGCGGTTCCCACCCTAGAGAGCTTGCACAATTCTTCGCATGAGGTTGTCGGAGTATTGACCAATCCAGTGACCAAAGCCGGCCGAGGCCTTAAGATGAACAGTACTCCCATAGCACAGGCAGCCTTCCGCTTATGGGGAAATAGTGTGCCAGTTCTTACCTTCGAGACACTAAAGTCTGAAGCAAGAGACGCAGTTTCAGCAATTTTCCCCGATATACTTGTTTCTTTTGCATATGGACGAATTTTTGGGCCGAGATTTATGGGCATTTTCCCAAAAGGTGGCATAAATGTGCACCCAAGCCTTTTGCCACGATGGCGCGGCAGCTCGCCTATACCCCATTCCATCATGTTCATGGATAAAGAGACAGGTGTTTCGATACAGACGATAGCTCCTGAAATGGACACTGGAGAGCTCTTACATGTTCATCGCATTCCTCTTAATGGCCGAGAGACTAGCGCTTCGCTTTCCGAATTATGTGCGCAGCTTGCAGGCCCAATGGTCGTCGAAGTTCTGGATGAGATAGAAAAAGGGATTGCAAAGCCTAGGCCTCAGATAGGAGAACCCACCTATTGCAGGAAAATAGTAAAAGAAGATGGTCATATCGATTGGCATAGACCATCTTGTGAAATCGACGCTCGAATACGCGCCTTCGATCCGTGGCCAGGCTCATTCACTTTTCTTAGAGATCTGCGCCTTTTCATTCTGGAAGCAGAGCCTTTCGATGATTTTAAGCCTATGAGCAATGCTGGATATATGACAAATCCCTCTCCTGGGACTATAATTGCAATAGTTGTGCCAAAAGGAATTATCGTAAGGGCAGGAAATGGTTATATTGCGATAAAAAGATTACAGGTGGCGACCCGCAAGGCTATTGGATTTCAGGAGTTTTCCCACGGAGCAAGAGACATTATTGGTGCGGTTCTCCGATAAGGGAGCTTCCAGTAAAGAGTTGCGTTTCAGCAATAACTATTTTATTTGCCAATAATTGTAGGCGAAGGAATTCTAAAAAATGGTCAAGAAAGACAAGAAAGATATCAAAGATCTTACGAAGATACTAAAGGAAACTGCATCCAAAGCTCCTCAGAAGGTATCCAAAGTAGCAAAGACAGTCGCAGATAGCGCAAGTGAGCAGCATGAACATATCTCGAAGTGGACCAAAGAGCAGAAACGGACCTTTGTTTGGTTCGCTATAATCATGTTCTTAGTCATGGTAATTGTGGCAGTATTAGTATTTTTCTTAGCGCTTCGAGGAGAAGAAAGAACGATGGTTCCAGATGTAAGACATATGGACCTTGCTGACGCCCTTGTCAAACTTCAACAGCGTGAGCTATACCCGCGATTGACATTGCGGTTCACCGATAATCCTCTTGATCGCAATCTTGTGCTGGAGCAGTCACCTCCGCCAGGAAGCATTGTAAAAGCCGGAAGACGCATCAATCTCGTCGTTAGCCGAGGCGCTGTACTAGATAGGGTCGAAGATTATTCCGGTCGCAACATCGATGACCTCAAGCTCTACCTTCAAGGAATTTCCGCTACAACAAAGACTCTTGTAAGCATCCGAGAACCGCCTCTCTATATTTTTGACAATTCAGCGCCTGGAACAATTCTAAATCAGGAACCAAAGCCGGGTACGGAAATTTCAGGTCCGACAGTCTTAGACCTTGTTGTGAGCAAAGGGCCGGAGTCCAGGAATATTATGATGCCCTCGCTCATAGGCCTTTCGATGAGGGAGATGGCGTCGAAGGCATCTACAGTTCCACTAGTATTCAGCTATAAAATGCGTTCTGCACATGAAAAAGAAACGCCTGGTACCGTTGTAGAACAGTCGGTGCAGCCCGATACAAATCTCAAGCAATTCGATCCTGTGCAGATTACTATCGCCACACCTGAAGCGCGGAAGGGCTATGTATCAGGCATATTCGAATATTCCTTGCCCGAGTATCCCTATGTCGTACTGGTTGGACTCGATGTTATTTCTCCAGACGGAACAAGAAATTCTATTTATTCGGTGAAGCATCCAGGGGGTGCGTTCAATGCGCCGTTCTCTGTCCAGAATGGGTCGGTGCTGGTCCTAATGGTAAGCGGAGCGGAGGTGACGCGTAAGGAGGTGAAATGATGAACGAGCGTGGCGAGATACCGGTCGAGATTGTTCATCTCTATGCCTACGATGTGGGAAGATCAATAGACCTCAAAAAGGTAGCTTCTTTAGTTCCCGCGCACCGAGACATTGCCTTAGCCAAACGGCGTGATACTCCAGCTTATTTGACTCTGCCCAAACCTCTTGTGCTTTCCATCAGCACCGAGGAATGCGATTCGAAGCTGTTCAACAAGATTTCCGCGATGGCAAAGATCTATGAGGATGGAGCTATTACGATGATTGTGCGCTATCGCACTATGTCTACGTTCGAAGAGCTCCCTGCCAAGGCGCACATGCCAATTCGCGATGTGAGCGGCTCTTCTTCCATCGAGCAGTTCGCTAAAGATTCCTTTGAGATGGTCAGAGAGGCCTTGCGGAGCGCTATTGTCGGTTATAAGCAACTCAGCGAAAGCGACCGAGAAACCTATATAGCCTTTTGTCTGCTTGAATGCCCTGGGGGCGATGATCCTCAAGCTTTTGTCAATGCTAATAAGGATATGGCGGCTAGCTTGATATCAGGGGAGCCAGCAGGAACACTGCATATTAGCCAGATAGAACAAATACTAGGCAAATCCTTTAGTTATCGCAAGAACGATATTGCGATTTTCGACCTTGATCGCTGTCTTATCATAGATCCCTCTGCTGATTACGATGATGTGCTCATGATGGCAGAGCATGCTAACTATCGACTCATAGAGCTGCGAGAACTCGATTTCCTTTTGGATGAATGGTTGAACGAAGCCGAACGAGACATCCGACGACTGTATTTCTCCGGCCGGCGCAAGAGGTCAAGCGCAAGAACCCTTAGGCTCAAGCTCGCCCAAATCCAGGGTTTACGTTTCGATGCGCTTTTCACGCTTGAAAACCTTGATAATTCCTCCAAGATAATAGGAGATTATTTTCTAGGCTCGATCTATCACAGGCTCTGCGAGATTTTCAATACGGACGAGTGGAAGTTTTCGGTAGAAAGACGCCTAAATGCGCTGCAGAACATCTATGAACTACTCAAGAGCGATACCACTGAGCAGCGCATGATGACCCTTGAAATGGTATTCATTGCAGTATGCATTATCTTTCCAATACTGCAAATCATTCAGGTAATGCTGGTGAAATGAGAATGAAGCATCCATGGAATGCCAGCTGGTGGTTCAGGCCTGGGCAAGTGGAAGAAGCATTTTTGAGCGATGATTGGATTGGCCCATCGGGTGTCCGCTCCTCTAAAAAAAAGACAATCATAGGCAAAGAATTATCGCAAACCGCCGATGCAAAGAATAAAACCGAAGGCTGGAAACAGATACATTTGCCACATGACATGATCGAAGCTCCCTTCAATGCGTTCGATGAAAGAAGCTTTCCCCGCTGGGGATGCTATGCCAAAGAGCTCGAAAAAGAAGAAGTACTGAAGATAGCTAGAAAATTGAGCCAGAAAAATGATGTCATTGAATATCCAGAGCTTTTTCTGCGCTTCGAAGGTGTAAGCGTCTTTTGTCGTGTGTGGGTCAATGGCAGATTAGCTGGTAATCATAAGGGACCATATACGCCTTTCGAAATACGCATAGATGAATTCATACCATACACCTGGCTGGAAGCGCAGTCGAAAGAGCAGTATGTAGACACCGAAGGAACAAATTCAATTTGGGTCCTTGTCGAGGTTGATTGCTTTGAAGATAGTAGCATTCCGCCCTTTGGAGGGGTAGTCGATTATCTTGCTTATGGTGGCATCTATAGAGGGGTCAGCCTTTATGCAGCTCTAGGTGCTAGAATGAGCAAGCTGTGGGCAGTTCCGCGCCCAAGAGGGGATGCGCTGGATGGATCATGGCTCGTTCATATAAGTGCAGAAATCGAAGCTCTGGAGTCTTGGTCTATCAATAATCTAAGCTTAGTTGCCCGCCTTTACTTGTCTGGAGAACTCGTAAATGAGGGAAACATATTTCTCTCGGATTCTACAAAAAATCAAGGGAAAAACAAGTTTTCTACAGATTTCTCCATGAGTGTAGATAGGCCTAGGCTCTGGGATATAGAAAGTCCCACTCTCTACGACCTCGAACTAGCACTCTATGGCGAGATGGGCCAAGAGCTCGATTATGAGCATCTGCGAATTGGATTTCGGACCGCAGAATTTGGGCCTTCAGGGTTCTACCTAAACCAGAAAAGAATATTTCTGCGCGGTCTCGATCGCCATCAGGAATATCCATATATCGGCTATGCCATGGGCCCAGATGGCCAAAGGCGCGATGCCGAGATACTCAAAGAGGAACTGGGATGCATAATCGTGCGCACAAGCCATTATCCTCAATCGCCCCATTTTCTCGATGCCTGTGATGAGCTTGGCCTTTTGGTTTTCGAGGAACTTCCGGGTTGGCAGCACATAGGAGACAGGGAATGGCAGGAACAAGCTTTGCGCGACCTCGAGGATATGATAGTGCGCGATCGGAACCATCCGAGTATTGTTTTATGGGGAGTACGTATCAACGAATCCAAGGACAATCATGAGTTCTATACCAAGACCAATGAGCTCGCCCGCAGGCTCGATCCATATCGGCAAACAGGAGGTGTTAGATGCCATGCCCGCAGCGAGCTTTTGGAAGATGTCTATACCTTCAACGACTTCACCTATGATGGCAAGGGGACGATGTATATCTCGGAACCTGCTAAGGTGCTTCCGAAATACCGGAAGCGGGCACCTTATCTCATAACCGAACATACAGGACACATGTTCCCCACAAAGAGCTTCGATCAGGAAGAGCGTCTGGTAGAACATGCACTGCGCCATGCACATATTCTCGACACCGCCATGGGCAATTCACGCGTTGCAGGATGTATCGGCTGGTGCGCTTTTGACTATCATACTCACAAAGACTTTGGTTCCGGAGATAGAATTTGTTACCATGGAGTGGCCGATGCTTTCCGAATACCAAAATACGCGGGTCTCTTCTATAGCAGCCAAATCTCGCCCTCAGAGCGCATTGTCTTAGAGTCAGCTTCATTATTTGCCAAAGGCGAAAGAAATGCTTCTCACCTTTTGCCTATCCATATCTTTACAAATTGTGATGCCATAGATGTCTATAGATCGGGAGGTTTTGTTGCTCGTTTCTTTCCCGATAAGGTACATTTTGCGAATCTTCCACATCCGCCTATCGTAATCGATGATCTCATAGGAGCATTGATTGAAACTGAAGCTTGGCCCCGAAACGATCTTCGCCTTTTTCGAAAATTAGCTGGGAAAGCAATGTCCTTGGGCGAAACCAGCCTTGATCTCTGGGATAAATTGAGAATGGGGCTTTTTATGCAGCGGCACAAGCTCAGTATTCAAGATATTGAAGAGCTTGTTCTTCGCTATGGCATGAACTGGGGAGCGTCGGATGAAAAGATACGCATTGTGGGCATTCTAAATGGCAAGGAAGTGGTCGAGCGCAGCTTTGGTGCAGATAGCGCCGCACAAAAGCTCTCTATAGAGTCAGATACGCTATGTCTTGGAGGACTTACAGAAGAGGAGTGGCCAAGTACTCGCATTGTGGTAAAAGCCCTCGATCAATACGGAAATATTGTGCCTTTTCTATTCGAACCTTACTCTATCGAAATCAAGGGGCCTGCATGCCTAATAGGCCCAGCCCAGAGGTCTCTAATAAGCGGAGTCAGCGCGTTCTGGATATCCAGCAAAGCAAAAAAAGGAAAGGTCAGGATAGCTATCGATTGTCCTCGCTTTGAGGGAGCAGCGGTTGTTGAGCTCGATATCGAATGAGAATATACAAATAGACGATAATGAGTCTAGATTTCGAGAACCCTAGGGTCATGGGCCGACATAGTCGTCTATAGAATTTTGGATTTAGTGAGGGTTTGATTTAGCTATGATCGAAAAAGCTTCAAATGAGAATAAAAGCACTTACACAGACGCTGAAGCTCAGCAGATTTTAGAGGCTCTTTTCCTAATCGAGGATTTTTTCCGTTATGGAGTAAGGTGCGAGCACAAGATATCACTAGAAGTGCCTAGCTCGGCCAAACCATCGGCATTAGATCGCAAGGCTCGTCTTGAGGATCTCGAAGTACAGGTAGCTCAGTGTACTGCTTGCGGCCTTTGGCAATCCCGATCGCAGACTGTGTTTGGCGAGGGAGTCTTAGATCCAAAGGTAATGGTGATAGGTGAAGGACCTGGAATGGAAGAAGACCGTCAGGGCTTGCCCTTCGTGGGAGCTTCGGGCCAGCTACTCGATAAGATGCTTGCTGCTATAGATCTTTCGCGGCACAACAACTGCTATATAGCTAACATAGTAAAATGCCGACCGCCCAACAACCGTGAACCTTCGCCTTCTGAGTGCGATGCTTGCATAGGCTATTTGCGTGCTCAAATAGATATATTGCAGCCAGGCTTTATTCTATGCGTTGGTCGTATTGCTGCGCACAGCCTTTTAAGGCTCTCTGATCCAATTTCGAGACTGCGGGGTCGGAGCTTCGATTTTCAAGGAATTCCTGTCCATGTGACTTTTCACCCCTCAGCCCTGCTTAGAGACACAGCTCTGAAACGCCCTGCATGGGAGGACTTGAAGCAATTCCGCTCGCTCATGGAAAGCAGAGCCCTTACAGAAAGCAGAGCCACAAAGAAGGTAAAATGACAGTTACAACTCAGATTTCAAAGCTAGAGGAATAGAGAATGCCTATGTCATTCGTGCGCATAGCCTACCCAATTCCTCTCGAAGAAACCTTTTGGTACCGCAACGATACCTCGACACGGGCCGAAATAGGTATGCGCATAGAAGCTCCTCTTGGAAGAAGGGCGAAAGTCGTCGGTTATGTTGTAGAAGCTATCGATATTCCAGCTTCCGAAAGCGATCTAATATTAGGAGCTGAGCCTCAAGATGCATTGCCAACAGAAATGGTCGGTTTATCGCCGGCCAAATTGGCCAAGCCCGAGCCACCAGCCTATTTGGAAAAGTTGGAACTACCAACTGACTTAATCAAGCTAGAACCAAGCAAAATTCGTTCTATAAATCGAGTAATAGATATTGAGCCGCTTTTCGATAGCGAAATGCTAGAGCTCGGCCAATGGGTCGCCTCTATGTATCATTGTTCCCTCGGTGAAGCACTCTCAGCAATGTTGCCATCGGCTCGGCGCGAACGATCAGAGACCGCTGAGCAATTCGATGAAATAGAAGTGAGCAGAACTCCACTTGTACTGAGCGCAGGACAAAAAGCAGCCCTGGATGGCATTCTTGGGGAGCCTCAAGGTATGTTTTACCTTTATGGGCCGACGGGCACGGGCAAGACCGAAGTCTTTCTTCAGCTTGCCAACGCAGCTCTCTCTCTTGGCCTAGGTGCGCTTTATCTTGTGCCCGAGATAGCGCTTACTCGCCAGGTCGAACAAGACGCGCGCGCCCGATTTGGAGAGCGATGTGCCATAATTCATTCTCGCTTGACACCTTCGCGCAAGTTGGCCGAATGGCGCAGGATAGCAAAGAAAGAAGCGCGCATTGTGATAGGAGCGCGCAGCGCCGTCTTCGCTCCCATCTCAGATCTCGGCCTAATCATAATCGATGAAGAGCATGATGCTAGCTATAAAAGCGGTACAACACCCCGCTATCATGCCAGACAGGTCGCGATGCACAGAGCTAGCCTAGCAGGGGCACGCCTTGTCATGGGCAGCGCAACGCCTTCGCCAGAAGCATGGCAGGCCTGCGAAGAAGGCCTAATGCGTCGCTTCAATCTTACGGATCGACCAGCTGGAGGTTCTTTCCCCAAGATAAATGTAATAGACATGAGAGGCCAGCACAGTCTTATCTCTGAGGAGCTAGCAGATGCATTGCGTTCGGCAAAGCAAGCAGGTCGCCAATCGATCCTTTTTTTGAATCGTCGAGGTTTTGCACATACTCTCATGTGCCAGACCTGTGGCTCTCAATTGCTCTGTAAGCATTGTTCAGTGCCACTTACTTACCACAAGGCTTCTAACCGTCTTATCTGCCATTACTGCGGCTATCATGAGACTAAACCTAAGGCCTGTCCATCTTGTGGTTCGCTCGATCTTACATGGGCTAGCTACGGAACAGAACGCATCGAAGAAGAGCTAAACGAGCGATTTCCCGATATGAACCATGCGCGACTCGATACCGATTCGACAATTGCGAAAGGCTATCTGGAAGATACACTGCTCGCCTTTCGAAAGGGTAATATCGACATCCTTGTGGGTACGCAGATGGTCGCCAAAGGGCTGAATTTTCCTGGTGTCCGTGTTGTAGGCATACTTATGGCGGATCAAGGACTCGCAATGCCCGATTTTCGTGCTGGAGAGCGCGTATTCTCTCTTATTGTCCAGGTAGCCGGAAGAGCAGGCAGGCATGTACCAGACGGGCTTGTCTATATCCAAACCAAGAAACCCGATAGTCCAATTATCCAGCTAGCAGCGCAAGGCGATGTACCTTGCTTTCTTGAGCGCGAGCTTCAAATACGCCGACAGCTAGAATTCCCACCCTCAACTCGCATATGTCGTTTTGTTTTCCGATCGAAGTCAGCGAAAGGTGCGCGCAACGAAGCCTCGAAGTGTGCTGGTCTTGCTCATCACCTTGTATACATGTCGCCATTTGAGGACATAGATATTCTCGGTCCTGCCGAGTGTCCTCTAGCCATGGTTGCGGACAATCATAGATATCAACTCATCTTTAGGACTGCTCGCTTTTCCGATCTGCAGCGGTTCGTAAAGACACTAAGGCACAACATCGAACCAACTTCGTCTGTATATATCGAAATCGATATAGATCCAGTGCAGATGATGTGATAGTCCAATTTCAAGGGTTTTGCGATAGGCCTGAAGCCTGTGCAAAACTAATCATACCGCGTTCCTTCGGGATATATGACAATTTTAAAGCATAGATAGTTATTCTTTTGGGGTGCACGACATTCTTTTGCAATTCATTGCATAGTCTAAAGGGCGGTGTTATACTAGCCAGAATAATATCTCCTCAGGAGTCTTAAAATGATTATCTTGACGCTCAACTGCGGTTCATCGTCGGTTAAATATCAGGTCTATGATTGGGAGAAAAAAGATGTGCTAGCAAACGGAATTGTCGAGCGTGTCACAATTGGCGGTTCCTTTATCACCCATAAAGTTAGAAACAGGCCAGATTATGAAGTCGAGCACGAATGCCCCAATCATATAGTAGCCATTGAGCTCATTTTAAAGACTCTTGTCGACCCCGAAGTAGGCGTCATTTCCGATCTTTCGATGATCAAGGCGGTCGGCCATCGCATGGTCCACGGCGGTTCGAAGTTTGCCAAATCTTCAATAATAAATGGAGATTTCCTCGAAACCTTTAAGTCTCTCAATGAACTAGCGCCTCTTCATAATCCAGCCAACCTTATGGGTGTAGAGGCAGCCACGACAATACTCCCCAATGTGCCTCAATGCGCGATCATGGATACCGCTTGGCACCAAACCATGCCAGCCTCGAGCTACATGTATGCGCTCCCGCGCGAGTGGTACGAGAAATATATGGTTCGCCGCTATGGCTTTCATGGGACGAGCTTTCTCTACAATGCTAAGCGTGCTGCAGTACTGCTTGGCAAAGACCCATTCGAGACGAATCTCATAATAGCTCATATTGGCAACGGTGCATCGATCAATGCAGTCAAGAACGGTTGTTCTTACGATACCTCCATGGGGTTGACCCCCCTCGAAGGTCTTGTCATGGGTACTAGAAGCGGCGACGTAGATCCGGGAATCATCTTTCACATAATTAGAAAGACCGGAATGACCGCCGCCGAGATCGAGAAAAAGCTAAACAAAGAATCGGGTGTCCTAGGCCTTACAGCAAAATGGGCTGACCGCCGCGATGTGGCAAATGCAGCAGAAAAGGGCGATCCTGCGGCCATCTTGGCACAGCAAGTAGAAGCTTACCGAATAAAGAAATACATTGGCGCGTACTACGCAGCGCTTGGTCATGTAGACGCAATTGTCTTTACTGCAGGAGTAGGAGAGATGAGCCCTGTTATCCGCAATCTCGCAACTCAAGGCCTTGAGGAGATGGGAATCGTTATTGATGAAAAGAAAAACGCCCTCGCCATGTGCCGCAACGCAGAACTCGATATCACAGGGCCTAACTCTAAAGTCAAGATCTTCATCATCCCGACCGATGAAGAACTAGTCATGACCGAAGATACGGTTGCCCTTATCAATGGAACCTACGATGTGCATACGAATTACCGCTACTATTTCGAAAACCACGATTATGTAAACAGAGCGCGAGCCGAAGGCCTACAGCGCGATCTCGAGAAAAAGCCCTGGCTCAGAGATATCGTGGCACGCATTCCATAGAAGGCGGGCATAGAAAAGCTGGAAATGCTCAATATTGACTTCCATTGCTCCGATAATAGTGATATAATAGGCCCTATATTTGAAAAGGAGGTGATACAGAGAGTTTTTTCAGGCGAAGCATCCCAAGATCTGGGATGTTTGTCAGATTCCAAATAATGAGCATAGTCCAAATCTTTGACAATTGCTCATAGAGCGCGTAAATGCGCTATCTGGCAAAACAGAATATTAATATTTTATGAAAAAACATGAACAAAATGTGCTTGACATTATAAAAAGTGCCGATATATACTTTTGAACGAACTTAGAGAGGGGATAACCAAGCCGTTGGCAAGGCCCCCTATCTACTTAGTAAGGAGGATAAGACATGAAGAAGCTAATAGTCTTGCTTCTCACAATTGCAATGGTTGGCGCAGTGTTTGCACAAGACCAAAAAGCCGTTGCAACCTTTGGTGGATACTTGGATGCTAGTGGTGATTTCATGGATGGTCTGGGCCCCGGGCTTTATAGTGAAACCTACTATAACTATTCTTCTGGTGGCGTTGGTTTTTCTGCGACTATAGTTGGGGCTGAAGATATTTTCGCTAAAGTACGAAATTATTCTTTGTCCTACCAGGTTATTCCAGAACTCAAAGTAATGGTTGGCAAACTTAGAGAGACTGGTGGTGCTCGCCTTACTTCTTATGTCGATGGAAACGGATTCTCCACCAGAATCGCAAACGTACAAAATGGTTTGATGGGTCAGGTCTCTTACATGGGTGTTGGACTCGCCGTGTTCTCTACCCTTGACAAGATTCAGAATATCAACGGAGGTCTATCCTACACAGTAAAAGACGTAGCCAAGATTGTCGGCGGCTATCTAGGCACTTCAAAAGAAGTCTGGGTAAGTGCAGACGTGCTTGCCGTTAAAGGCTTGACTGCACGTGTCGGCTTCCGCAATGTTGCATCTAAGAGCTACATCTATGCCACTGCCGGTTCTTCTTCATTCGTAGAGAAATTGGACCTAGGGCTCGATGCTGATCTAGTGCTTGCTACTACGGTCGCATTTGGTGCAAAGGCTAAAGCCGAATATGCGCTGACGGATAAATATTCCGTGGGTGCCTTTGCTTCCTATGACAATGGCGATGCATGGATTGGCAATAATGGTATAAATGGCAAAGTCTATGGTGTAATGAATTTTGCACAAGGCGATATTGTTCTCGGTCTTCAGTATGACGTAAAAACTAACACCTTCTCCATTCCATTTGATTTCGAGGTATCTTTCTAAGCTGAGCCATGATGCGAAATTGAGAAAGGATGAGAGGCTGTCCAAGAAGATGGGCAGCCTCTTTTTATATAGCAGATGGCTTTAAGCCCACCTGAGGATAGGGAAGCTTGCTGGAAGACAGCTCCGTAGTAATATAAGAGTATAGGATTAGTTTTGTTGGAGATTTTAACGGAGAATATAATGATTTTTAATTTGAAGAATACAAAGAATAGAAGATCGATTATTTGGTTGGGCGAACTCTTCATTATTGCTACGTTAATATTTAATTCCTGTGCTACAAATAAGGTCTATGACGCTAAAATCCCTACGGTTTCGATTTCGCATGTACCAGAAGCTGAGTTAGCGAAATATGGTACAGCTTTTGCGGCAAATCCCTATAGAGAGCCTAGCAATATTATTTTAGGCAAATCATATGAATTCTATATAGTAAAAATATCTCTTAACTTAGAAAAGAAGACCAGGATCAAAATCGAAACAGCTTCTAAAGCCTCAATCGATGCGAATATGCCAATAGCTTATGATAAGGATGACTTCATTCATTTTTGGGATATAATATCAAATGAAGGTGGTCCAAATCCCGCTGAATATGAAAAACGCAAAACCATCATAGAGAGGACAATGATTCCTGCCTTTGATTTTTCCGAAAGCTCTGGTCAGCATGATTATTACTTGGTCTTTGTGAGCAAGCGACCATTCAAGAGACCTATTTACTATGAAGTTAGGGTTGTATTAGAAAATGGAGAGTCTTTTCTTTTTTCCGATTCGGTAGAATTATAGAGGATATTCTAATTGCTTGGAGAATTATGCGAAAAATGCGAAACATGGTTTATTGCAGATCCTCAAAACATGTCAAAAGTCATTACTGCGTTAGTATTTGCAGCACCAATTCCGACTAGTATCAACCGCAAAGTCCTAATAGACGCCCTTCTCTCCCGCGAAGAGATGATGAGCACTGCAATTGGGAATGGGATTGCGATTCCGCATGTCAGGTTGTTTGACAGCACAAACCTTCAAGAAGATATTGTTGTAGTCGCATACCTTTTCGAGCCTATTGACTGGAAAGCACCCGATGGAAAGCCTGTCCATACGTTATTTTTTGTGCTTGCTGCGGACGAGACAAGGCATTTGCAGATTCTTGCGGAGATAGCTCAGCTAGCTTCGGATGAAGATTTTGTGGATTTCTTGAAAACAATGCCTTCTAGAAAGGCGCTGATAGAGAGAATTCGGCAAATAGAAGAGAAAATGGGTGTCGAGAATATTTCAAATCGCTAAGAAATAATTCGAGATAAGATTATGGCTATATTTGTTCTTATTACTTGTGTGCGAAAGAAACTTTCTTATAGGGCAAAAGCAATCGACATGTACACAAGCTCGTTTTTCCGAATGAACTTACAATATGCTCAGCAATTTTCTCCGAAGAATATATTTATCCTGTCCGCAAAGCATGGTCTTCTTCAATTGGATGAAGAAATTGAGCCCTATGACATGACTCTGAATAGAATGTCTGAGTCAGAGCAAAAAACTTGGGCATTAAAAGTGGTTTTTCAGCTTGAGGAGCATTGCAATCTAAGAGAAGACCATTTTGTGATATTGGCCAGCAAGAAGTATAGGCAGTATTTAGTTCCATTTCTGAAGTCCTATGAAGTTCCAATGGCTGGCTTCCCTATCTGGAAACAGTATCAATTTTTAAGAGAGAGATTGAAGGGTGAGCAGAATGGATCACTTTATAAAAGTGATTAGCGATTGCATGGCATATTCAACAGGCTTGCTCGGGACTTTTGCAAAACCCCGTGGCCACGAGATATGTCTCGAATGATTCCGACCGACAAGCTTGTGGCTTGAATGCGCGCGCCTGCGCGAAGTGCCCCCGCAATTCGGTCAATAGCCGCCGCTCCTCGCCCCCCTGAAAAATCTTCGTGACAAGCGCCCCTCCCGGCGCCAAAACCTGCAGTGCCAGCCCAATCACAGCCTCGACGAGCTCCTCCGAGCGAGCCTGGTCCACCAGTCGGTTTCCGCTCGTCGCGGGCGCTGCGTCGGACACCACCAGCTGAAAGGGTCCTAACTCGCGCAGGCGCGCTCTCACCGGTTCGTCCAGAATGCTCCCTTTTACAAAAGTAAAATGTGCCCCGATCGGCTCGTCTACCTTGGTCGCGCCCATCGCCTTATGCAAACCCATTGCCTCTATTTGTGGCATAATATCGAGATCTTGAATATCGACAGCCACCAGCTTGCCGCGCCCTTTCATCTGACGCAAGAGCCATAGGCTCCAGGAACCGGGCGCCGCACCTACGTCGAGGATGGCGGGACCGGCCCCAGTCTGGCCGCGCTCGGGGGTGCCGCGCCTGCCGCCCAGGCCATTCATGAGCCCAAATTTTCTTACGATCTCTTCGAGCTTGTAGACAGAACGGGCTGGATAACCTTCTTTTTTTGCGCGGAGTGTCCAATAATCGGGACGGGCATATTCTGCCATAGCTGTCCTCAGAGGGCTTCTTTTGATGAAGCACACGCGGCTGAGCGCTTATGAGGCATTGCCTTCGATGCCTTGATAGCGTCGCTGAGTGTATTAGCTTTCTTTTGCAAGCAGCCTATTGAGCCGCTCTCCAAAGTCATGTGGCACCTCGAAGTGTTCTCCCTCAGCCATCATGGCCTCATAGAAGAGCACATAGGCTAGGTCCTCGAGCTCTTGCACAACATCGATATCTCCGCCGCTTAGCTCTTTTCGAGTATCGAGCATTACAAGGCGCTCTACAAGTGGATGCCCAGCATTTATCTCGAGGATAGGCTTAGATTCGGGCATCGGCTCATTGGTCAGGCGTTCCATAAGTTTTCGGAAGGCTGGAGTAGGCTCATCCTTGTCGAAAACTACGCAGGAAGGGCTTTTATCGAGCCTCTTAGAAAGCCTTACGTCTTTTACCCGATCGCCGAGCACTTTTTTTAGAATCGCGATGGCTTTCTTACCTTCTTTTTCGTCCTGGCCTTTGGCTTTTGAGGATCCCAATTCATCTTCTGCATCCACTTGCTGAACATTCTTGAACTGCATGCCTTCGAACTCCCCTATGCCGCTAAAGGCGAGTTCATCTATCTCGTCGGTACCGAGGAGCACTTCGATTCCCTTTTCGGAAAAAGCCTCGAGGAGCGGCGAAGCTCTCATGCGTGCTTCGTTTTCTCCTGTGAGAAAGTAGATTGTCTTTCGATTTTCCCCAGCACGAGCCTTATAGTCCGCAAGGCTGGTCCAACCTTCTACCGCAGTGCTCTTGAAGCGGACGAGCTTAAGGAGCGAATCGCGATTAGACCAATCAGAAAGAATTCCTTCCTTGATTTGAGGATTGAATAGCGAAACAAAGGTGTTGAATTTTTCGAGATTTGTATCGGCAAGCTGTTCAAGCTCACTGAATAACTTCTTGAGCGTCGCTTGTTGGATGGTCATCATGACTCGGTTGTGCTGCAGCATCTCTCGGCTTACATTGAGAGGCAGATCGTCCGAATCGATTATGCCTCGCACAAAGCGAAAATAGGGAGGCAGAATCTGGAGCTCTCTATCGGTTATAAATACCCGCTTTACATAGAGTTTTATTCCTTGCTCATGAGTTGGAATGTATAAGTCAGCAGGAACATGAGAAGGGATATACAAGAGCGATGTATATTCTATTGTTCCTTCTGCCTTTGTGTGAATCCAGAGAAGGGGGTCTTTCTCATCGCCAGTCAGAGATTTATAAAAGTCGATATAATCTTTGTCGGTGAGCTCCGACTTGGGGCGGCGCCAGAGAGCACTGGCACTATTGACCTGCTCGTCTACGATCTTGGTTTCGGCCTTTGCAGGATCCTTTGCATAGGTCTTCTCTTTGGATACAAGGTGAATTGGCCAGGCGATGTGATTAGAATATCGCTTGAGAAGCTCTTCTAGTCTCCAGCGGGAGAGAAATTCCTCTCCTTCCTCATTGACATGTATAATAACATCTGTTCCAAAGCCGGCTCGTACGGCTGGTTCTATATCGAAACCAGTCTTGCCATCGCTCTTCCAAACAAAAGCCTTATCGTCACCTGCCTTGAGGCTGACTACTTCGATCTGATCTGCAATCATAAAGGCCGAATAGAAACCGACCCCAAACTGGCCAATCAGATTCGATGCTTTGCGCTCGTTTTCCGCGAGCTGTTCCAGAAAGGCTCTCGTGCCGGACCGGGCGATAGTTCCTAGATTGTCAGCGAGCTCCTGTAGGTCCATTCCAATTCCATTGTCCGAGACGGTAATAGTCTTGGCCTCTTCGTCCAGCGTCACCGTGATGCGTGGCTCGAAGTTGAGAGTCTTGAAGGCATCATCCGAAACCGTCAGGTACTTGAGCCTATCGATCGCATCCGATGCATTCGAAACCAGCTCGCGCAAGAAGACTTCTTTGTGCGAATAGAGCGAGTGTGTTATGAGGTCGAGAAGTTGGTTGACCTCAGTTTTGAAGGTATAGTTTGGCATCTGAGAATCTCCTGAAAAGCAGATGTTGCGGTAGAAACCTGCAATTTAGTTATTCGTTTATAATATAGCAAATTTTTAGCCAAAGGTGAATTCGGGTAATGTTCGTTTTTTGCTTGGCTACAAACGCAGAAGTCCGCGAATATCTCTTTTTGTGCGAATATCTCTTTTTCTGATCCCAAATAAAATGTCTTTTTGTTGATTTGATAGCTAACTCGATCAGCTCGATAAAGTACTACATTAATTGCTCAAAATTTGCGATAATTTATAATTAGGGCAAGGAGAAAAAGCAAAGTGCCAGAAGGCTTGCGTAGAATCAAAGAGAGAGAAAAGCGTTGGTATGGTCGTCTGGCGGAGGGTCTAGCAAGTTCTTTTATTGCTCTACAAGTTGCACTAAGGCGCCTGCTTGCGTGGGGAAGGACTCGCGTAGTTTTTGCTATGATCCCACAAAGCGAAAGACCCTCTCGGAAGTTCGAGATTCGCCGTTTTTCTCTTTTGGCAATAGTCCTGACTATAGCGATCTGTATTGGAGCCGCAATCATTTCAATAGGGGCCTATAGTACAAAATCAGTAAAAGTAATCTCTCTGGAAGCGCAACTTTCCGATGCATATAGAAGTATTGATCGATTGCGCGAATCTAGCGAGAACCTACTATCGGAGACAGCTAAATTCGAGGAAAAGCTTGGGCAGGTAATAGAGATTGCGCAGAGCAAAGGAAAGCCCACAGTTCAGCAGAGTACAAGCGAAGAGATACTCAAGGTTGCAGGTTTGGATGATCCAATTTTGGGGCAGTTGTCCAATGATCCAGTGAGCCGGGATCTCTTAAAGCTCAACAATATCGCAGATACCTTGGAAAAGAGCCTAGGAGCGCTAGATGATATCGCGAAGATGCTTGCGAGCCAAAAGGACATAATGACGGAGGTGCCAAACATCTGGCCAATCAAGGGCAATCTTGGACACATAACCATGTATTTTGGACAGAATGAGAATCCTTTTTCTACGGGACAATGGTATTTGCACACGGGTATCGATATTTCAACTAACCGAATTGGAGATACGGTCCTTGCCACGGCAGACGGCAAGGTCATCGACATCCATTATGATTCTTCTTTGGGCAATTCCATCACGATCCAGCATAGCCATGGTTTTACGACACGATATGGGCACCTCCGAAGCTTTGCTGTTAAGAAAGGTCAGCGGGTCTCTCAAGGCGATGTAATCGGCTATCTTGGAAATACTGGGAAAACAACAGGGCCGCATCTTCACTACGAGGTATATCTGGGTACAAGCCTTATCGATCCTCTGCGTTTTCTGAGTATACGCAAGGAGTACCATGAGTAGACGTGATTTTTCAGACTGTATGATAGGAGAGGGCGCTAAGGTAGATGGAACTATCGATACTCCAGGCATGGTGCGCATCGATGGAGAATTCTCGGGTGATATAAAAAGCGCTGCTTCTGTGATAATCTCGAAAAATGCCATAGTTCATGCTCATATAAATGCTCGGCAGCTCTTGGTCGCAGGCATATTCACCGGTAGCGCAATTATAGAAGGGGGAGTGCGCTATGCAGAGACCGCTAGAATCGAAGCGGACTGCACGGGCAGATTTTTTGTCGTGGAAGCAGGAGCTCTAGTAAATGGGCAGTTTTCGCGCATAGATGCTGAGGATTAATACTGAAGAGCTACATAGGCATAAGGTCTGTGAGGCTGCAATGTTGCGATATGCTTTATATCAGGAGTAAATAATGTCTATTGAATATAATGATCATGAGCTACCTGAAGATATACTCGATATCCTTGGGGAGGAGGAGTTCGAAAGCCCTAAGGCATTGAAGCCAAAGCCAAAAGATACCGAGAATTTGCCTCAGCCTATTTACCGACTAAAAACTTTGCATTCGAATGAGACTTTTCATGCCTATTATGTATCGTTGGACAATAATGAACATTTTATGACTCTATGCGAACTAGAGGCCGCTCTAGCAGGCCCGCGTCAGGCAAATCATGACACTTCGCCTTCTGAAGAGGTCTGGAATTGCAAGCATGGCGCAGCCAGTGCTGTGGCGGAGGCTCTTCAAGCGGAGGCCATTCAAGAAGAAGCCATTCAAGAAGAGGGTATTCAGGGAGAGGTTATTCAAGCAGATGCTATTCAAGCGAAGAGCGAGATCATTCCCAATCGAGCGCTTGTCATATCGCCCACTAAGTATGGGAAGGATTTAGTGATGGTGCTTGGAGTGGTGCACGATCTCTCCATGGTGAATGCAGATGAACTGGTAGCGATCGAAAGACCAGCTACTGTCGATGATTTCAGGCGCTACCTGGATAATCTCGAGCATGAAGAAGAAACTTTCGCTAAATGCAGGGAATGCATAGAAGCCCACAATCTTCCGATGAAGCTTATCTCGGCTCATTGTCTTTTGGAGGATAGCAAGATCCTGTTTTTCTTTACCGCCGAGAGTCGGGTGGATTTTCGCGATCTCGTTAAGGATTTGGTTGGAATCTTCCATGCGCGCATCGAGCTAAGACAGATTGGAGTCAGGGATGAGGCTCGCGTTACAGGAGGCGCAGGGGTCTGTGGGCGCATTCTCTGCTGCCATGGCCTTTCGGATAAGCTCAATCCTGTATCGATTAAGATGGCAAAAGATCAGAATCTTTCTCTGAATTCGGTCAAGATTTCGGGCCCATGCGGAAGGCTCCTCTGCTGTCTGAGCTATGAGCACCAATTCTACAGAGATGCTCGCCGTGAGCTGCCAAACGAAGGCGTCCGCTTCACCTACGATGGAA
>Ga0208825_1001070_pt1 | contig 22550 bp, 14 predicted proteins | sample AD_UKC113_MetaG_FD_184450 | JGI IMG/M metagenome (GOLD analysis project Ga0208825, IMG submission 184450) | Active sludge microbial communities of municipal wastewater-treating anaerobic digesters from Hong Kong - AD_UKC113_MetaG (SPAdes)... | ecosystem: Engineered > Bioreactor > Anaerobic >...
CCTTGGGCTTTTCCAGCACCGGCCCACTGGTCTGGCGCAGCTGCACGCCCAGCTCGTGCGCGATGATGTGCGACAGCGTGGTCTTGCCCAGGCCGGGCGGGCCAAACAGCAGCACGTGGTCCAGCGCCTCGCCGCGCTTGCGCGCCGCGCCGATGAAGATCTCGAGCTGCTCGCGCGCCTTGGCCTGGCCGACGTAGTCGTGCAGCAGTTTGGGGCGCAGCGCGCGCTCTTGCGCCTCTTCGCGCGCAGAGGCGACGGCGCCCGAAACCACGCGCGGTGCCGGGTGGCCGGCCGGCGGGGCGAAGTCGTCAATCTGGATCGTCATGCCTCGACCGGCTCATCCAGGGATGGTACGTCGTCCCCTAGTGCGTCCGGCGACGCTGCACTGGCCATGGGATTGAACACCACAGGCCGCCCCATCGCATCTCCAATGCTGTGCGCGAGCGCATTCTTGCGCGCTGCCATGAAACCGTGAAAATCATCGGCACGCAGCAACCCAGGGTCAATGAGGTGGCTACGCAAGATAGCGTCCATCGCCGCCTTGTTGCCAGCGTGCTGCTTCTCGATGCGCAGCAAATAGCGAGAAGGCGCATCACCGCCAATGGATCGATTCGACTCCGCCGACAGCGGCGTCTTGTTAAGAATCGAGTTGTATATCCTGGGCTCGATCTCCTTCGCCTTGCACCACTTCTCCGGAAAGATGTGGTGCACGTCGATCGGTTCGGTGTAGGTGGTCATCAGATCAAACGGCTTTCCACTCATGAAATCCAGGCACCCCTGGCGCACCAGCAGGTTCTGCACCGCCTTGTAGGCCGACGCGATGCGCGAGCGCAACGAATCGAGCCGGTCGGCCTGGAACAGGGCTTCATCCAGCGTGCGCGGTTGCGGTGCCGCGTCATCATGCAGCCATTTAAGTAGCTCGGGGACATCGCGCGCCAGCTTGGTCTCGGTGGACGCGCTGTAGCTCTCAGACAGTGCGACGGCCCAATACCAGCGGCGCAGCCGTTCGTGCGCCCCGGCCGACAAGGTCTTGTCTTGCTCGGCAAACACGGCCGCCAGCGCAACCAACTGCGGCGGATAAGGCACATCACGGCTGAACAAAATGCGCTCGCCATTCAGAAACTGTGCAGCCTCGACAAAGCCCTTCTGAACCTTGTCAGCATGCTCCAGGTACGCACTGCGTGGCAAGTCAAGCAAATCATCGTTGCGTGCCGTCACCGCAGGTAGCTCCTTGCCGGCCTTTCCCGCCTGTTCTGCCACTCTACGTTGGCGCTGGCTGTACATCAACAGACAGACCTGCAGGAAGTCGGTGCTGGCGATGTCGTGCAGCACATTGCCCTTCTGCCCAGAGGCGCGCATCCGGGCAGCACGGCCGTCCAGCGGCGGCTTGGCAACCGCATCGCCCATCCAGTCGACGCGCAGATCGAAGTATTGCTTCGTGTCGCCGTTAACTTGCAGGGGCTCTGCGGCGTATATGGCCGTCAGCAGTTCGAACGCATCAAGTTTCTTGCCGCCAGTGTTGACTTTCTCGAACACCGTGCAAATCGCACTGCGCGAGTTGTCACGGTCGAGCTTGATCACCGGCATCTCGTAGCGCTGGATGCGCTGGGTCAGGGCATAGAGCACATCTTCAAGGTCACGAATGTTCTTGCCCTGCCCGTCCCAATGCGAGCGCCAGCGGCGTACCCACTCGCGCTCGTCCAGGCTCTGATTTAGCGGAAACAAATGCTGCTCATATTCACGCTCAGGCGTCGAGACGTCGAGCTTGTCGGTGTGTCCCAAGGGGCCTTTGACAATCCTGACTCCAGGAACCGAAATCACCAGATCCTCAGTCAGCCCATCAACCTGCGCGGCACGCACCACATCCAGATAGTAAAAACGCTCGATCGGGCGGCCACGCTCGTCGCGCGTCTTAACCGCGCCCTGCGCATACAGGCTCTGATACAGGGAGGTCATGCGTTGCTGGCCATCCAACAAAAGCTCATCGGGCTGCGTAGGCTGGAGCGGAACCCCCTCGACCAGACGCGGCTTGAACTGCACCGCTCCGCCGGTTTCCAGCGTCAGCAGCGCGCCGACGGGATAGCCATTGGCGACGCTCGCCACCAGCGATCGAATTGCCTCGTCACTCCACACCCAGCCACGTTGGAAGTCGGGCAACTGCAACTGTCCTTCATGGATACGGCGCAACCAGTCCTTGAGTTGCTTCTTGCTGCTGTCAAAACCCATTCCGCTGATCTCCTGCTGCCATCCAGTCGACGGCGCTGTACATCGTCATTCCGCCCCAGCCGAAAGCGCTCCCTGATGCCGTCAAAATGCCAGACGTCCCTCAGTGATGCGTTGCGAGAAACACCATAGAGCCTCTGGACCGGACGGCAGCGCGAAATCGCTGGCCATGATGCTCATGCCGCGATTGTGCCGGCTTGCGCGGCGAGGCCCATCACTGGGTCAGCCAGTTGCCCAGACCCCGGTAGAAGGCGCGGTCGAAACGCCCGAAGAAATCCGCGCCCCGGGGGTTTTGGCAGCTGGCGCTGCCGCCGTGCAGCGCGCCCACCACATAGCGCGTGCTGCCGCCCAGCTGCGTCCAGATGGCCGAGCCGCTGCTGCCGCCTTCGGTCGTGCCTTGCGTCCAGCCGACTTGCCACATCGCGCCGGAATCGACCGTGGCGCCGGCACAGGTGCTGCTGTCGCAGTTGGCGTAGCCGGCGATGTCGCCCACGCTGTATTTCTGCAAGTCGCCCGATGGGTTGGACACGCCCACGATGGCGGTGCCGGGCACGACCGAGCTGCCAAAGTACGAGCCGGCATACACCACGTTGGCGGGGGGCTGGGCGTTGAGTTGCAGCAGGGTGCTGTCCACGCCCGAGTCGGTGAACAGCAGGCGCGCGCCACCGGTGACCTGCACGGCCGCCGGGTCCAGCGCGGGCGAGCCGTTGCAGGACGCGGCGCGGAAGAACCAGTAGCTGATCACGCTGGCCGCGCCGTCGGCGTTGGAGATGCAGTGCGCCGCCGTCAGGAAATTGGGCGTGCGGCTGCCCCGGGTGTCATTGAGCAGGGTGCCGGTGCACAGATAGCTGCTGCCCGCCTCGGTGAACACGATGCGCGCCACCGAGCGGCTTTCGGCATCGAGCTGAGGCGAGCACATCACATCCAGCGTGCAGGCACCGGCGCGGCCGATGTTGGGGTCTTGCGCGAGCGCCGCCGCCTGCTCCACGGTCTGGGTGAAGTGCGAGAGTTGGGGCACGGCCAATTGCACGTCGGCGGGGCTGGCGCCGGGTGGCAATTGCAGCTCCAGCGTGCTGAGCGCACCGGGCGTGTCCGGGCCCCACACCGTACGGGCCGCTTCGGGGCTTTGGCCGCCCTGCACATTGGCGCGCTGCCAGGCCGCCAGTTGCTCGGCAGACCAGGCCACGGCGGGCGAGCCGGCCGCGCCGTAAAAGCGCAGCACGGCACCCGGCGGCAGTTGCAGCACCTGCAGGCCCAGGCGAATGGCCTGCGCGCCGGCCGACGAGAAGGCCAGCGCAGCCACTTGCGTGCCGTCGGCCAGTTGGCGCCAGCGCAGCCGGGCGGCCAGGTCAGGCGCCTGGGCGGTGGCGTCCACCGCGCGCGCCAGCCCGATCTGCAGGGGCGCGCCCTTGGCGGCCACCACGGCTTGCTTGGGCGCTTGCAGCGGGCCCAGCACGATCTGCGGCACCACGGCACCGGCCGGCAGGCGGCTGGCGGGCGAGGGCTCGGCCAGCGTGGCAGCGGCCTGCTTGAGCCCGGCCGTGTCCAGCGGCTCGATGCGATCGGTCACGGCCGGGGCCGGCGCAGGGGCTGGCGCCGGCGTGGGCGCTGGTGCCGGGGCCGGTGCGGGCGAGTCCGATCCGCCGCAGGCTGACAGGATCAAGCCGGCCGCGCAGGCCATCCAAAGGGCGTGAAGGTGTTTCATGACAAAAAGCTCCTGGGCGGCATTGTGCCCAACGGGCCTTGCCCGTGCGAACACCGCCGGTCGCTGGCCGACGGCCGCCACGCTCAGCCGCAATTGACGCTGACGATGCGGCCGGTGGCGGCATCCACCACCACGTTCAGGCGCCCGACCCGGTACTCCTTGGTGATCATGCTGTCGGGGCGCAGCATGCGCACCGTGTCGGCGCCGGCCGCGGCCAGTGCCTGCGCCAGCGTGCCGGCGCCATAGGGCTGACCCACCAGCGACTGCACGGCCTGCGCATTGCACTGGTTGCGCGGGGGCTGGCCGCTGTCCAGTTGCGTTGCACTCGCCGGTGGCGGTGCGGCAGCGACGGGGGCCTGCGCCGGCGCGCCGGTGCTGTTGCAGGCGGAAAGCACCAGCAGGGGCCCCAGCGCCAAGGGCCAGGCAGGGGTGTTCATTCGCATGGGTTGGTTCTCCTGTTGTCGCGGGGCGATTCGCCGGTCTCGGGGCGGCCAGTCATGGTAAGCCACGCTCCCATCGTTCGCATCGCCTGAAGGCGCCCCGGAGCGGTGGAACAAGCGATGCGCGGTCTCCACCGCCCGCTGCCCTCATGCCGGCAGCGATCCGGCTGCTAGCGCGTCAACACCTTCAGGGCGAGCTTGATGCCCTCGCTGACACCCACATCCTTGGGCAAAGCCTTCACCGCGGCAAGGGCCTCGCGGTCGGTGTAGCCCAATGAAACAAGTGCCTGCAAAATGTCGCCGTTGTCATCGGGCGCCAGCGCGGCCGGATGAGTCCCGAGCTCGGGCCCCAGCTTGCCCTTCAATTCAAGCAGCAGGCGCTCGGCGGTCTTCTTGCCGATGCCGGGCACCTTGACCAGCCGAGCCGCCTCCTGCGCGCCGACCGCCTGGGCCAGGTCGGCCACGCTCAGGCCCGACAGCACGGCCAGTGCGGTGCGCGGGCCGACGCCGCTGATCTTGACCAGCTGGCGAAACGCGTCGCGCTCGGCCAGGGTGCCAAAGCCATAGAGGATTTGCGCGTCCTCGCGCACCACGAAGTGCGTCAGCAGCGTCACCCGCTCGCCCAGCGCCGGCAGGTTGTAGAAGGTGCTCATGGGCACATCCACCTCATAGCCGACGCCCTGGCAGTCGATCAGGATTTGCGGCGGGGATTTTTCGGCCAAGAGGCCCGACAGGCGTCCGATCACGGGAAGGTCATCCGGGTTGAAGGTTGGAATCAAATGACGGCGTGGCGCCGATGAATGAACCGCGGGCAGCTATCACAACCATAGTATCAAAGGGGCGCGCCAGAACAACCAAACCACCGAACGCAGAGGGCGCGGAGGAATCGCAAAGGACGCAGAAGAATCTTTTGAAAAGCCAATGGAAGGCCAGGCGCTTTGGGTGCGGCGGGCTGTCGTCATTGAAGTCATCCAAGGAGCGATCTTTGCGATCTTTGCGATTTCTCTGCGTCCGCCGCGTTCGGCGGTTGCAATCGGGCTCAACCACCGTCATGCCGCCTTGCGAGACAATGCGCCGGTGATTCTGCGCCATACCTTCACCCCGCCCAACAACACCCGCCTGGCCCATCTGTGCGGCCCCCTGGACGAGCACCTGCGCACCATCGAGGCCGGACTGCAAGTGAGCATTGCCCGCCGCCACGAGCAGTTCAGGATCGAGGGCAGCAAGAAGCACGCCGAGCGCGCGCTGACCGTGCTGCAAGCCCTGTACGAGATCGCCGCGCGGCCCATCCACGCCGAGACGGTGCAACTGATGCTGGCGGGCGACGAACGCGCGGACGTCGAGGCCTTTGATGGCAGCCGCATGCTGACCACGCGCCGCGCCGACCTGAAGGCGCGCACGCCCAACCAGAGCGCGTACCTGGACAACATCGCCAGCCACGACATCACCTTCGGCATCGGCCCGGCCGGCACCGGCAAGACCTTTCTGGCCGTGGCCTGCGCCGTGGACGCGCTGGAGCGCCAGAGCGTGCAGCGCATTTTGCTGACGCGCCCGGCGGTGGAGGCCGGCGAGCGCCTGGGCTTTCTGCCGGGCGACCTGACGCAGAAGGTCGATCCGTATCTGCGCCCGCTGTACGACGCGCTGTACGACCTGATGGGCTTCGATCGCGTGGCCAAGGCCTTCGAGCGCGCGCAGCTCGAGATCGCGCCGCTGGCCTTCATGCGCGGGCGCACGCTCAACCACGCCTTCGTCATCCTGGACGAGGCGCAGAACACCACGCCCGAGCAGATGAAGATGTTCCTGACGCGCATCGGCTTTGGCAGCAAGTGCGTGGTGACCGGCGACGTGAGCCAGATCGACCTGCCCAAGGACACGACCAGCGGCCTGATCGACGCCGAGCGCGTGCTGAGGCGCGTCAAGGGCCTGGCCTTCACCCGCTTCACCAGCCGCGACGTGGTGCGCCACCCGCTGGTGGCGCGCATCGTGGATGCCTACGATGCGCAGCGCAAGGCGAGCGGTTGAACAATCGGAACAGCCGAAACAGCCGGACGCAGAGGACGCGAAAAATTCGCAAAGGACGCAAAAAACTTCAATTGGATGACTTCCAAAACGATAGTGCCTCACGTCCATTGCACCTTGGTTTTGGTCGAATTTTTCAAAATTTTTGATTCTTTTGCGTCCTCTGCGTCATCTTTGCGTCCTCTGCGTCCGGCTGTTTTTTGCTCTTGCCCGCATGACCCTGCGGCCGTGATGCCGCCCCCGCATCTCTAGAATCTTCGGGCCCCTTTCCAATGGACCCGACATGACGCACGGCCTGATCCGCATTCGCGGCGCGCGACAGCACAACCTGAAGAACCTGGATTTGGACATCCGCACCGGCGAGCTGACGGTGGTGACGGGCGTGAGCGGCTCGGGCAAGTCCAGCCTGGTGTTCGACACGCTGTACGCCGAGGGCCAGCGCCGCTACGTCGAGACCTTCAGCGCCTATGCGCGCCAGTTTCTCGACCGCATGGACAAGCCGGCGGTAGACCGAATCGAGGGCGTGCCGCCGGCGATCGCCATCGACCAGACCAACCCGGTGCGCAGCTCGCGCTCCACCGTGGGCACGATGACGGAGCTGAACGACCACCTGAAGCTGCTGTTTGCGCGCGCCGGGGCCTTGTTCGACCGCCAGACCGCGCTGCCGGTGCGGCATGACACGCCCGAGAGCATCTACGCTGAATTGCTGGCGCGCGGCGCCGCCACCCAGGATCCGCGCCTGGTATTGACTTTTGCTGTCGAACTGCCGGCCAGCGCCACGGCGGCCGATGTCGAGCAATGGCTGTCGGCGGCGGGCTTCACGCGCGTGCAGGCGGAGCGCATCGAGGGTGAGCGCAAGGTTCTGGATGTGGTGGCGGATCGCTTTCGCATCGGCAGCGTCGAAAAGGCGCGCGCCATCGAAGCGATCGAGCTGGCCCTGGCGCGCGGCGCCGGGCGCTTGAGCGTGTATGTCTTGCGGGATGAAGGGGCGGAGCCCGGGCTTTGGCGCTTCTCCACCGGCCTGCACTGCCCCGAAAGCGACATCCGCTATGGCGAGCCGCTGCCCTCGATGTTCAGCTTCAACTCGGCCGTGGGCGCATGCGAGACCTGCCGCGGCTTTGGCCGCGTGATCGGTGTGGACTGGGGTCTGGTCATTCCCGACGAAAAGCTCACCTTGCGCGCCGGCGCCGTCAAGCCGATCCAGACACCGGCGTGGAAGGAATGCCAGGACGATTTGATGCGCCACGCAGAAAGCGCCGGCATCCCGCGCGACACGGCCTGGAACAAGCTGACACCCGAGCAGCGGCACTGGGTGATCGAGGGCACGCCCAGCTTCAAGGAAGGGCAGTGGAACAAGCAGTGGTACGGCATCCGGCGCTTTTTCAAGTACCTGGAAAGCAAGGCCTACAAGATGCACATCCGCGTGCTCTTGTCCAAATACCGCAGCTACACGCCCTGCCCCGACTGCGGTGGCGCGCGCTTGAAAACCGAATCGCTGCTGTGGCGCGTGGGCAGCAAGGAAGATGCCGATGCGGTGCTGGAGCCGTCGTCACGCCGGGCCGCCCCAAGTGACGACAGCCCCCTCGGGGGGCAGCCAGAGCGCGGCAGCGCCGAGCGTGGGGGCCAAATTTTCCAGCGCTTCATGCCCCAGGGCGTGGCGTGGACGCGCGCGCAGCTGGAGGCGCTGCCGGGCCTGAGCCTGCACGACTTGATGCTGTTGCCGATCGAGCGGCTGCGGCGCTTCTTCAACCGTCTCGATCAGACCCCCTCCCCCTCTGGGGGAGCCGCCCCTCCTGCTCCCTCCCCCTCTGGGGGAGGGTTGGGGTGGGGGCCCGCAGCGCCCGCAGCCGACGCCGCCAGCCCCTCACCCCAGCCCTCTCCCCAAAGGGGCGAGGGAGCAACAGCCGAACCAGATGCAGCGTCCCTGCTCCCTGTCCCACTCCCTCTCCCGCTTGCGGGAGAGGGCCGGGGTGAGGGCGCACGCCCAAAGTCCAGCAGCGCGGATGCGATGGCCCGCAAGCTCATCCTGGACGAAATCGGCACCCGCCTCAAATACCTCTGCGACGTCGGCATCGGCTACCTCACGCTCGACCGCCAAAGCCGCACCCTCAGCGGCGGCGAGGTGCAGCGCATCAACCTCACCACCGCGCTGGGCACCTCGCTCGTCAACACCCTGTTCGTGCTGGACGAGCCCAGCATCGGCCTGCACCCGCGCGACATGGACCGCATCACGCAGGCCATGCAGCGCCTGAAGACGGCGGGCAACACGCTGGTGGTGGTCGAGCACGACCCGGCCGTCATGCTGGCGGCCGACCGGGTGCTCGACTTCGGCCCCGGCCCGGGCGCGGCCGGCGGGCGCATCGTGTTCGACGGCACGCCCGCTGCCCTGCGCGGCGCCGACACGCTGACCGGCCAGTACCTGGGCGGACACAAGTCGATCGGCCTGGGCTTCAGCCGCCTCGTGCAAGACAACACCCCGCGCCTGATCCTGGAAGGCGTGCGCGAGCACAACCTCAAGGGCATCGACGTCGCCTTTCCCTTGCAGCGCCTGGTCACCGTCACCGGCGTGTCGGGCTCGGGCAAGTCCACCCTGATGCAGGACGTGCTGGCCCCCGCGCTGATGCGCCACTTCGGCCAGGCCACCGAAGCGCCCGGCCGCTACGACCGCCTGCTGGGCGCCGAGCAACTGGCCGGGGTGGTGTTCGTCGACCAGTCGCCCATCGGCAAGACCGCGCGCTCCAACCCCGCGAGCTACGTCGGCGCCTGGGACGCCATCCGCAAGCTGCTGGCCGACGCCCCGCTGGCACGCCAGCGCGGCTACACCGCCGCCAAGTTCAGCTTCAACTCCGGCGACGGGCGCTGCCCCACCTGCGGCGGCTCGGGCTTCGAGCACGTGGAGATGCAGTTCCTCAGCGACGTCTACCTGCGCTGCCCCGACTGCAACGGCCAGCGCTACCGCCCCGAAATCCTCGAAATCCGCATCGACCGGCCCGCCCAGAAATTGGGGTCAGATCAGCATTTTCAAGAGGCCGCCGACCGCCTGGCGACGGCCATGGAGCAGCGGAAATCATCATCTGACCCCATTTTTCGGGGGCGCCCGCTCAACGCGGCCGACATCCTGGAGCTGACCGTGGCCGAGGCGGTGCGGGTGTTTGCGCGCGACCGCGAGGTGGTGCGCGCGCTGCAGCCCATCGTCGACGTGGGACTGGACTATGTGCGACTGGGCCAGCCCGTGCCCACCTTGAGCGGCGGCGAGGCGCAGCGGCTGAAGCTGGCCGGGCACCTGGCCGAGGCGGCGAAGAACGAAGCTGCCAGTCGCCAGCCCGTGGCGCGCAAGGGCCGGCTGTTCTTGTTCGACGAGCCCACCACCGGCCTGCATTTCGACGACATCGCCAAGCTGATGCGCGCGCTGCGGCGGCTGCTGGACGCGGGCCACTCGCTGATCCTGATCGAGCACAACCTGGACGTCATGCGGGCCAGCGACTGGCTGATCGACCTGGGGCCCGAGGGCGGCGATGCGGGCGGGCGCATCGTGGCACAGGGCACGCCGGCAGATGTGGCGCGGCACCCCACGTCGCACACGGGGGCGGCGCTGCGGGACTATGAGGCGGCGCTGGGCGCTGGCGTGTTGAAGGCGGCTGAAGCCCTCCCCTCTTGGGGGAGGGCAGGGGTGGGGGCCAGCGGTGTGTCCACATTAAACGCCGCCGGCCCTCACCCCTACCCTCTCCCAGAGGGAGAGGGAGTCAAACCCGAAGAGGGAGAAATCCAAATCCTGCGCGCCCGCGAGCACAACCTGAAGAACCTCAGCGTGCAGGTGCCGCGCGGCCAGTTCAGCGTGGTCACGGGGGTGTCGGGCTCGGGCAAGTCCACGCTGGCCTTCGACATCCTGTTCAACGAAGGGCAGCGCCGCTACCTGGAATCGCTCAACGCCTACGCGCGCTCCATCGTGCAGCCCGCGGGCCGGCCCGACGTGGACGCGGTCTATGGCATTCCGCCCACGGTGGCGATTGAGCAGCGCCTGTCGCGCGGCGGGCGCAAGAGCACGGTGGGCACGACCACCGAGGTCTGGCACTTTCTGCGCCTGCTCTACGTCAAGCTGGGCGTGCAGCACTGCGTGCACGACGGTGCTGCCGTGCAGCCGCAAACACCCGAGCGCATCGCCGCGCAAATCCTCACGCGCTTTCGCGGCCAGACCATCGGCCTGCTGGCGCCGCTGGTCATCGCGCGCAAGGGCGTGTACACCGAGCTGGCCGACTGGGCGCGCCCGCGCGGCTTCACGCACCTGCGGGTCGATGGCGAGTTTTTGCCCACCACCGGCTTTCCGCGCATCGACCGCTTCAAGGAGCACACCATCGAGCTGCCGGTGATGAGCCTGCCCGTCACCCCCGGCAACGAGGCGCAGCTGCGCGAATCCCTGGCGCGCGCGCTGGAGCACGGCAAGGGCGTGGTGCACGTGCTGCACGACATTGCGGGCCTGCGCAACGCGATGGAAGCGGGCGCATCCACGGCGCGCATCGGCCGCGTCGAGGTGTTCTCGACCAAGCGCGCCTGCCCGGTGTGCGCCACCAGCTACGCCGAGCTGGATCCGCGCCTGTTTTCCTACAACAGCAAGCACGGCTGGTGCCCCGACTGCGTGGGCACCGGCGTCAAGCTGACGCGCGAGCAGCGCAAGGCGCTGGACGACTCGGTGCTGGCCGCCGACGAGAAGGGCCGCGAGCAGAGCTTTGCCGAGCCCGAGCTGGAGGACCTGGCCGACCAGCCCTGCCCCACCTGCCAGGGCACGCGGCTCAATCCGGTGGCGCGCGCGGTGCTGTTGGACATTGCTCCTCCCCCGTCTGGGGCTGAAGGCCGCGGCTCCCCTTCCGCCTGCGCGGAAGGGGACGGCCTGAAGGGCGGCGGCGTCTCGCCGCCTGCACCGAGGCAAGGAGGGGGGCCAGCGGTGGTGGATGGGGTTGTGAATGTGGACACGCCGCCGGCCCCCACCCCAACCCTCCCCCAGGGGGGGAGGGAGCACCCTCACCCCCACCCTCTCCCCGTGGGGGAGAGGGAGCAAAACCAAGCGACGCTCTTGCCCCCTCTCCCGCTTGCGGGAGAGGGTGGGGGTGAGGGTCTCCCGCTCGCGGGAGAGGGTCGGGCTGAGGGCAGCGGCATCTCCATCACCCAACTCGCCCGCCTGTCCGTCGAAGACCTGCACCGCTGGTTCAACCACCTGCAGCTCGACGGCCGCGCCGCCGACATCGCGCGCGACCTGCTGCCCGAGATCCAGGGCCGCCTGCAATTCCTGGAGCAGGTCGGCCTGGGCTACCTCACGCTCGACCGCGGCGCGCCCACCCTCAGCGGCGGCGAGGCCCAGCGCATCCGCCTGGCGGCGCAGCTGGGCAGCAACCTGCAGGGCGTGTGCTATGTGCTGGACGAGCCCACCATCGGCCTGCACCCGCGCGACAACCGCATCCTGCTGGGCGCGCTCAAGCAGCTCAGCGATCAGGGCAACACCCTGGTGGTGGTCGAGCACGACGAGGACACCATCCGTGCAGCCCAGCACCTGATCGACATCGGCCCCGGCGCCGGCCTGCGCGGCGGGCGGCTGGTGGCCGAAGGCAGCGTGGCCGACTTGCAGGCCGCCCCCGACTCGGCCACCGGGCGCTATCTGGGCCACGCCATGCGCCACCCCATGCAGGCGCGGCGGGTGGTATCACTCCCTCCCCCTCTGGGGGAGGGCAGGGGTGGGGGCGGGGCCGCTCAAAATGCCGCCGCCGTTCATACGACCGCCGCCGGGCCCCCCCCCAACCCTCCCCCAGCGGGGGAGGGAGCAAGGTCATGGCTTCGACTGACAGGCGCCCATCTGCACAACCTGCAAGCCGTCGACGCCGCCGTGCCCCTGGGCCGCCTGGTGGCCGTCACGGGCGTGTCGGGCTCGGGCAAATCCACCCTGGCGCGCGACGTGCTGCTGGCCAACGTGCAGCGCTTTGTGCGTCCGCAAATCAAAGACAAATCGACCTCCAGCGCCCACCCATCAAGCGCTAACAGCTATCAAATCAATAGTCATGGCCTGATCGGCTGCACCGGCATCGAAGGCTTTGGCGCCATCGACCGCGTGCTCGAGGTCGACCAGACCCCCATCGGCAAAACCCCGCGCTCCTGCCCCGCCACCTACATCGGCTTCTGGGACGCCATCCGCAAGCTCTACGCCGAAACGCTGGAGGCCAAGGCGCGCGGTTATGCACCCGGGCGCTTTTCCTTCAACACCGGCGCCGGCCGCTGCCCCAGCTGCGAAGGCCAGGGCATGCGCACCATCGCCATGAGCTTTCTGCCCGACGTGAAAGTGCCCTGCGAGGCCTGCCACGGCGCGCGCTTCAACCCCGAGACCCTGGCCGTCAGCTGGCGCGGCAAAAGCATTGGCGACGTGCTGCGCATGGAGGTGGACGAGGCCGTGGGTTTCTTCGCCAGCATGCCCGCCATCGCCCACCCGCTGCAGCTGCTGCAGGATGTGGGCCTGGGCTATCTCACCCTCGGCCAGCCCTCGCCCACGCTCAGCGGCGGCGAGGCGCAGCGCATCAAGCTCGTCACCGAGCTCAGCAAGGTGCGCGACGACATCGGAAGACGTGGCCAGAAGGCCCCACACACCTTGTACGTGCTGGACGAGCCCACCGTCGGCCTGCACATGCAGGACGTCGAAAAGCTCATCCGCGTGCTGCACCGCCTGGTCGACGGCGGCCACAGCGTGCTGGTGATCGAGCACGACCTCGACCTGATCGCCGAAGCTGACTGGATCATCGACCTGGGCCCCGAAGGCGGCGCGGGCGGCGGGCGCATCGTGGCCGCGGGCACGCCCGAGGCCGTGGTGCGCGCCGGCACGCACACCGGGGTCGCGTTGGCGCCGGTGCTGGCGCGTGCCTGAGTCGGACGGCGGCAAGGCCAGCGCGCACCCGGCCAATACAGATACCGCGCGCGTGGTTTCCGGTCGGGATCGGTGTTGACGTCCATCAAGCGCCGTACGCTGGCTCCCGCAGTGCCTGGATGCAAGGCCTGCCAAGGAGCACCCACATGAGATTCGAAGTCACAACCGATCGTCGTCGTTTCTTCCAGCTTGCGGCCGCCACGGCTGCCCTGCTGGGCTCGCTGCCGCGCCGCGCCTGGGCCGCGCTGCCGCACCTGAGCATCGACAAGAACGCCACCGCCAAGGCCCTGAACTACGTCGAGGACGACACCAAGGCCCCGGCGCCGCACCAGCCGGGGCAGGACTGCCTGGCCTGCGTGCACTACCAGGGCAAGGCCGGCGACGCCTACGGGCCCTGCGCCCTGTTCCCCGGCTTCGACGTCAACGCCAAGGGCTGGTGCAGCGGCTTTCAGGCCAAGAAGTAGCCGCCTGGCGCGGGGGCGGGCGCCACGCGGCGTGGGGGTCGGCGCCTGAGACAATCGCCCCATGACCTTCGCCCCGCTTCAAAACGACACTTTCCTGCGCGCCTGCCTGGGCCAGGCCACCGACCACACCCCCGTCTGGCTGATGCGCCAGGCCGGGCGCTACCTGCCGGAGTACTGCGCCACGCGCGCCAAGGCCGGCAGCTTCATGGGGCTGGCCACCAACGTGGATTACGCCACCGAAGTCACCCTGCAGCCGCTGGCGCGCTATCCGCTGGACGCCGCGATCCTGTTTTCCGACATCCTCACCGTGCCCGACGCGATGGGCCTGGGCCTGTCCTTCCAGCAGGGTGAGGGGCCCCGGTTCGAGCGCGTGGTGCGCGACGAAGCGGCAGTCAGCCAGCTGGCCGCGCCCGACATGGACCGGCTGCGCTACGTGTTCGATGCCGTCACGTCGATCCGCAAAGCCTTGAATGGCCGCGTGCCGCTGATCGGCTTCTCGGGCAGTCCCTGGACGCTGGCCTGCTACATGGTCGAGGGCGGCGGCAGCACCGACTATCGCCATGTCAAGACGCTGATGTACGCCCGGCCCGACCTGATGCACCGCGTGCTGGCCGTCAACGCCGACAGCGTGGCGCAGTATCTCAACGCCCAGATCGACGCCGGTGCGCAGGCGGTGATGGTGTTCGACAGCTGGGGCGGCGTGCTGGCCGACGGGGCGTTCCAGGACTTCAGCCTGGCCTACACCGCGCGCGTGCTGGGGCAGCTCAAGCGCCGGGGCCCGGACGGCCAGGTGGTGCCGCGCATCGTCTTCACCAAGGGCGGCGGACTGTGGCTGCACGACATGCAAGGTCTGGCCTGCGACGTGCTGGGGCTGGACTGGACGCTGGACCTGGGCCGCGCGCGGCGCGTGCTGGAGAGCACCCAGAATACTATTGATTCAATAGCTGCCAGCGCACATCCAGCAAGCGCCAGGGCCCCATTTGACCCTGAAAACCCCAAGCCCACCGCCCTGCAAGGCAACATCGACCCCAACGTGCTGTTTGCCCCGCCCGATGCGATCCGCGCCGAGGTGCGCCGCGTGCTGGATGCCTTTGGCGCGCCCCACCTGGATGCGGCCACGCGCGGCATCGGCCACGTCTTCAACCTGGGCCACGGCATCAGCCAGTTCACGCCGCCCGAGCATGTGGCGCATCTGGTGGACGAGGTGCATGCCCATTCGCGCCGGCTGCGTGGTGCGGCCTAACGCGCGTCGCAGCCCTCGTCAAGTCGCAAAATCCAGCGTTTGAGGCAAAAAAACGACTTGACAGAATTGACTTATGCACAAATTCGGGCGGTCCGTGTCGGCGGGCGGCGGCAGGCCCCGCAAGCGTTGCAAGTGATTGATTTCATTGAACACGGCGCCATGCCACTTGGATGGGCAACCCGTTGAAAGCCTTGATTGACAAGACCTCGCGGCCGGTTTCCGGGGGTTTTCAACAAAATTATCCACAGATTCTGGGAATGACCGCACAAGCGGTTTTTGAATCAAGCACTTAGGGCCTTAATTGAAAGTCGATTGCAGCCCGGACACGGCCGCTCCACCCCATTGGCTGGCCGTCGCCGTGCCCACCCCGGCGCACAGCGCGCTGGCCGAGCCGCTGACCTACCGCAGCGCGCAGCCCCTGCCGCCCGGCACCCTGGTGCGCGTGCCGCTGGGCCGGCGCGAGGTGCTGGGCGTGGTGTGGGCCGCACCGCCGGCGCCGCCGGCCGCCCTGGCCGAGCGCACGCGCACCATCGCCGGCGCGCTGGCCGACGTGCCGCCGCTGGATGACGCCTGGCGCGCGCTGATCGCCTTCACCGCGCGCTACTACCAGCGCGCCCTGGGCGAGGTGGCGCTGGCCGCCCTGCCGCCCCAGCTGCGCACGCTGGACGCGGTGCAGATGGCCAGGCGCCTCAAGCGCGCACCCGCGGCCGGCGCCGACACCCCGGCACATCAATCAAAAATAATAGCGCTCACCGCAGAGCAGACACTGGCCTTGGCCGAAATCGACCAAAATCCCGGCCCCTTCCTGCTGTTTGGCGCCACCGGCAGCGGCAAGACCGAGGTCTACATGCAGGCCGCGCAGGCCGCGCTGACACAAGACGCCGCCGCCCAGGTGCTGGTGCTGGTGCCCGAGATCAACCTCACCCCGCAGCTGCAGGCGCGCTTTGCCGAGCGCTTTGGCGCCGCCGCCATCGCCTGCCTGCACAGCGGCCTGACACCCGCGCAGCGCCTGAAAGCCTGGCTGGCGGCCCACACCGGCCAAGCCCGCATCGTGCTGGGCACGCGCGTGGCGGTGCTGGCCTCCATCCCGCACCTGGCGCTGATCGTGGTGGACGAGGAGCACGACCCCAGCTACAAGCAGCAGGAGGGCGCCCGCTATTCGGCGCGCGACCTGGCGCTGTACCGCGGGCACCTGGGCCATGCCAAGGTCATCCTGGGCTCAGCCACGCCCTCGCTGGAGAGCTGGCACGCCAGCGCGCCCGTGGCCGAGGGCGGCGCCGGCCGCTACCAGCGCCTGGCCATGACCCACCGCGTGGGCGCCACGGGCGACAACGCCGGCCTGCCGCGCGTGCTGCGCGTGGACATGGGCCGCCAGCCCAAGGGCACGCTGATCGCGCCGCCGCTCTTGGCGGCCATCACCGAGCGCGTGGCGCGCGGCGAGCAGGCGCTGCTGCTGCTCAACCGCCGCGGCTGGGCGCCGGTGCTGCACTGCGCCGACTGCGGCTGGAAGAGCGAATGCCCGCACTGCAGCGCCTATCGCGTGTTCCACAAGATCGACCGCACGCTGCGCTGCCACCATTGCGGCCTGACCGAGCGCGTGCCGCGCGCCTGCCCGGCCTGCGGCAACCTGGACATCGGCACCCAGGGGCGCGGCACCGAGCAGCTGGAAGAGCGCATCGCCGAACTGCTGGCCGGCGTGCAGCGCCCCAGCGGCGAGCCGGTGCGCATCGCCCGCATCGACGCCGACTCCACCCGCGGTCAGGGCAAGCTGGAAAGCGCCCTGGCCCAGGTGCACGCCGGCGACGTGGACGTGCTGGTGGGCACGCAGATGATCGCCAAGGGGCACGACTTTCGCCGCGTGACGCTGGTGGCCGCCATCAACCCCGACGCGGCGCTGTTTTCCAGCGACTTTCGCGCGCCCGAGCGGCTGTTTGCCCTGCTCATGCAGTCGGCCGGCCGCGCCGGGCGCGATGCGGCCGCGGGCGCGGACAGCCAGATGTGGGTGCAAACCCAGCACCCGCAGCATCCCTTGTTTGTCGCGCTCAAGTCGCACGACTACCCCGGTTTTGCCGCCCGGCAACTGGCCGAGCGCCAGCAGGCCGGCTTTCCACCCTTCACCCACCTGGCCCTGCTGCGCGCCGAGGCCCGCAGCCAGGACGCGGCGCAGGCCTTCCTGACCGCCCTGGCCGCGCAGGCCGCCGCCCTGCCGGCCCAGGACGCGGCCCAAGCGGAAGCCCTGGCGCAGGTCCGCTGGTACCCGGCGGTGCCGCTGGCGGTGCAGCGCGTGGCCGGCATCGAGCGCGCCCAGATGCTGCTGGAAAGCGCCCACCGCCCCGCCCTGCAGCGCGTGCTGGCCGCGTGCCAGCCACTGCTGCACGCCCTGCGCGCCACGCCCGAGCACCGCGCCATCGTGCGCTGGGCCGTGGATGTCGATCCGCAAGGGCTTTAGTCCGCCCCGCAATCCCCTTGCCGCCGCATCACGCGGCTTTGTCCGACAGCACGTGGCGCGCGAATTGCCTATAGTGGAATGCCATCCTCCGACGCGCGGGCGGCATGCCCCGCGCACGGGTCGTTTGAAAGGAGCCTCACCATGAAACGCCAACTCACCCTGCTCGCGCTGTGCAGCGCATTCGCCTGGCCTGCGGTCGCGCAGATGACACCCGCGCAAACCAACCAGGACCCGGCCGCGGCCCGCATGGAAGCGCGCAACGCGCGCGGCGCCCAGCTCACCGACGTGACGCCTGAACAGGCCCGGGCCAACGAACTGCAGCGCTGCGCCAACCTGCCGCCGTTCTACCGGACCGACTGCGAGGCGCGCGTGCGCGGCCAGGCCGGCCAGGAGTCGGGCAGCGTGATCGGCGGCGGCATCATTCGCGAAACCGTCACCACCATGCCCGCGTCCGAATTGCGGTCGCTGGAAAGCAACCCGCAGGAAATGAACTTCGCCAAGCCGCTGCCGCCGCAGCGCCAGCCCGCGCGCAAGTGACGCGCGCTGCGCTCGGGGTCAGCGCAGCAGCGCCACGGCCACCGAGAAGCTGAAGAACGCCGCCACGGTCGAGTACAGGATGACGCGCGCCACGCGCCCGTTGTCCGCCCCGAAGCGCTCGGCCAGCAGCGACACGTTGGCGGCCGAGGGCAGCGCGGCGGTCAGCACCAGCGGCGCCAGCAGCGCCTGGGGCAGCACGCCGGCGCGCACCGCCAGCGCGCCAGCCGCCCACACCAGGGCCGGCTGCACCAGCAGCTTGAGCACGGTGATCAAGCCCACGTCATGCAGCGGGCGCCCGGCGCTCGCATCGGGCACGGTGGTCTGCATCTGCGCGCGCGCCAGCACCGCGCCGATGGTGAACAGCGCCACCGGTGACGCCGCATCCGCCAGCAGCGCCACGGTGCGCCCCACGGGCGCCCACAGCGCAAAACCCGTCGCCCCCGCCAGCGCCCCGGCCAGGATCGACCAGGGCATGGGGTTGCGCAACACGCCCTGCAACGCGCCGCCCACCGCGCGCGCCACGCCGTGCTGGCCGGCCGCGCCCCATTGCGACAGGCCGATGCACAGCGAGCTGGTCACCACCAGGTCCACCAGCAGGCTGGCCATCACCGGGCCCATGGCGCCTTCGCCCAGCAGCGCCAGGATCAGCGGCACTCCCATGAAGCCCGAGTTGGGAAACGCCGCCACCAGCGCGCCCATGGCCGCATCGGGCCAGCTGCCGCCGCGGCGGCGCGCCCAGCCCGCCGCCACCGCCACCAGCAGCAGCCCCACGGCCAGCCAGATCAGTGCCACCACCGGGCTGAACAGCTGCGCCGCCGGCGTGCTGCTGCCAAAGCGCCACAGCATGCACGGCAGCGCAAAGTACAGCACGAACATGTTCAGCCCCGCCACCGCGTCCAGCGGCAGCAGGCGCGAGCGCGCGGCCACATAGCCGCACAACACCAGGGCAAAGAAGGGGAAGGTGACGGCAAAGATGCCGGCGAGCGCTTGCATGAGGCCGCAAGGGTAACAAGGCCGCACGCCTGGGCCCACGCGCAAGCGGCCCGCTATCATCGACGCCCGCATGTCCGACCGCCTGAACCTCGCCCAGCAAGACGCCGTCAACCACCTGCGCGGCCCCTGCCTGGTGCTGGCGGGGGCCGGGTCGGGCAAGACGCGCGTCATCACGCACAAGATCGCGCGCCTGATCCAGACCGGCGTGGAGCCCGCGCGCATCGCCGCCATCACCTTCACCAACAAGGCCGCCGCCGAGATGCGCGAGCGCGCGCGCGGCCTGGTGGGCAAGGCCGCCGGCGAGGTGCTGATCTGCACCTTTCACGCGCTGGGCGTGCGCCTGCTGCGCGAAGATGGCGCCGTGCTGGGCCTGAAGCCCCAGTTCAGCATCCTCGACAGCGACGACGTGCTCAGTCTGCTGAAGGACTGCGGCGCGACCACCGACGCCGCCACCGCGCGCCAGTGGCAATGGGCCATCAGCGGCTGGAAGAACGCGGGCCTGAACGCCGCCGCCGCGCTGGCCCAGGCCCAGGGCGAGGGCGAGCGCCAGACGGCCCTGTTGATGGCGCGCTACGAGGAGCGCCTGACGGCGTACCAGAGCGTGGACTTCGACGACCTGATCGGCCTGCCACTGCGATTGCTACAAAACCATGAGCAGGTGGCGCACAAGTGGCAAGCGCGCCTGGCCCATGTGCTTGTGGACGAATACCAGGACACCAACGCCACGCAGTACGAGCTGATGAAACGGCTGGTGGGCCCGGCCGCCAATTTCACCGCCGTGGGGGATGACGACCAGAGCATCTACGGCTGGCGCGGCGCCACGCTGGACAACTTGAAGCGCCTGCCCCAGGACTTTCCCAAGCTCAAGGTCATCAAGCTGGAGCAAAACTACCGATCGACCAGCGCCATCCTGCGCGCGGCCAACAACGTGATCGGCCCCAACCCCAAGCTGTTTCCCAAGCGGCTGTATTCGGAGCTGGGCGAGGGCGAGCCGGTGCGCGTGGTCGACTGCGACCACGAGGCGCACGAGGCCGAGCGCGCCGTGGCGCGCATCCAGAGCCTGCGGCAAACGTCTGCCGCCAAGGAGTGGCGCGACTTCGCCATCCTGTACCGCGCCAACCACCAGGCCAAGGTGTTCGAGCAGGCGCTGCGGCGCGCGCAGATTCCGTACAAGGTGTCGGGCGGGCAGAGCTTTTTCGACCGCGCCGAGATCAAGGACCTGTGCGCCTGGCTGCGCCTGTGGATCAACGAGGACGACGACCCGGCCTTTCTGCGCGCCGTCACCACGCCCAAACGCGGCATCGGCCACCAGACGCTGGGCGCCCTGGGCGCGTTTGCGGGCAAGGCCCACCTGTCGCTGTTTGGCGCCCTGTTTGCCCACAGCCTGCCCGCCGCGCTGCCGGCGCGCGCCATCGCCAGCCTGCACGAATTTGGCCGCCAGCTCAACGACTTGCGCCACCGCGCCAGCCACACGCTGGGGCACGAGGCCGCGCGCACGTTCCTGTCCGACTGGCTCAAAGACATCGCCTACGAGCAGCACCTGCATGACAGCGCCGACAGCCCCGCGCAGGCCACCGCGCGCTGGAGCAACGTGATCGATTTTTGCGACTGGATGGCCGGGCGCTGCGGCGGCCAGATCGAGGACGCGGCCGGCACGAGCCTGCGGCAGGAGCCCAAGAGCCTGCTGGAGGTGGCGCAAACGATTTCGCTGATCTCGACCCTGAACGAGCGCGAGCAGGACCCCAACGTGCTGACCCTCTCCACCCTGCACGCCGCCAAGGGTCTGGAATGGCCGCACGTGCTGCTGGCCGGCGTCAACGAAGGCCTGCTGCCGTTTCGCCCCGACGAGGACGCGGGCGCCGCCGCGCAGGCCGCGCGCATCCAGGAAGAGCGCCGCCTGATGTACGTGGGCATCACGCGCGCGCGCCAGACCCTGGCCGTGAGCTGGACGCGCCGGCGCAAGAAGGGCCGCGAGGTGGTGGCCGCCCAACCCAGCCGCTTCATCGCCGAGATGGCGCTGGACCAAGCCACCGTGCGCGAAGACCCGCGCGAAAAGCTGAAAGCCCTGCGCGCCGAATTCGCCCGCCGCGCGGCCGACACCGCGAGCGCCCCCACGGGATGACGCCATGATCCGGATCACTCTTTTTTTGATAGCTGCTTGCGCCCTGTCCGCCTGCGCAAACCAGCAAAACGCCTCGAAATCTCCAGCGCCGCCCCAGCCCGCTGCGCCGGCACTGGCGGTCAACCCCGCCTGCCCCGACCTGGCGCATTGGGGCGCGCGCCAGCTGTACGGCAACTGGATCGTCGAGCTGCCCGCCCTGGGTCAGCGCGGCACCCTGCTGCTGCGCCAGCACCCCGACTTCAGCGAAAGCCTGCGCGGCGAGTTCAGCTACGGCGGGCACACCTCCATCGCCTCGGGCGACCTGGACGAGGGCGAGCTGAACCTGGACGAATCGCGCGACGGCAAGAGCCTGTTCGCCTTCTGGACCGGCCAGCTCGTGCCCGCCAGCTGCGGGCGCGAAATCCGCGGCACCTGGCAGCAGCTGCCCAAGCCCGGCCAGAGCGCGCTGGAGAGCCCCTTCGTGCTGCGGCGCGCGGGCGCCAAGCCCGCTGGCGACTGGTAAGCCGCCGCGCGCCGACGGGTCAAGCGGGGCCGGCGCCGGACGCTGGGGGAGCGGGCTTGCCCGCGATGGCTTGATCGCCCGCGAAACCGCATCGCGGGCAAGCCCGCTCCCACAACCAGCCGATCAGACGCGTCCGTACACCGGGATCAAGGCGCCGTGAATGGCCCGCGCCGCATCCGAGGCCAGAAAGCCGATGACCTCGGCCAGCGCATTGGGCGCCACCCAGCGCGAGGCGTCGGCATCGGGCATGGCGGCGCGGTTGGCGGGGGTGTCCAGCGTGGAGGGCAGCACGCAGTTGACGTTGATGCCGGCGTCGCGCAGCTCGGCCGACATGGATTCGACCAGACGCATCAGCGCACTCTTGGACGCGCTGTAGGCGCCCATCTGCGCACCGCCCTTCAGGCCCCCGCCAGCGCCCACGGCCACGATGCGGCCCGAGCCCTGCGCCAGCATGCGCGGCGCCACGGCGGCGGCCACGTGGATGAAGCTGGCGGCATTCAGGTTCATCATGAAGTCCCAGGCGCTGGCGGGCGTGGCATGCACCGGCTCGCCCATGTGAAAGCCGCCAGCCAGGTGGCACAGCACATCCACGCGCCCGACCTGGGCCAGCGCCGCGTCCACGCGCGCGGCCACCTGCTCGCGGTTCAGCAAATCGACCTCGATCAGCGCCGCATCGCCCAGCGCGCCGGCGTGGGCTTGCAGGGCCTTGGCATCGCGGTCCAGCAGCAACAGGCGTGCGCCCTGTTGCGCAAAGTACGCGGCCACGGCCGTGCCCAGTTGGCCGGCGGCGCCGGTGATCAGGACAACGGGGTGCGCGGCTTTCATACGGGCTCCTTGCCGCGCTTGGCGGCGTGATAGCGGCCGCTGCCGCGGGCAAAGATTTCGTCGGTGGGCAGCACGTCGCCCGGCACCAGCGTTGGCGCGGCGGACACGCGCTCGTAATAGGGCTTGAACT
>Ga0208825_1001071_pt1 | contig 22546 bp, 16 predicted proteins | sample AD_UKC113_MetaG_FD_184450 | JGI IMG/M metagenome (GOLD analysis project Ga0208825, IMG submission 184450) | Active sludge microbial communities of municipal wastewater-treating anaerobic digesters from Hong Kong - AD_UKC113_MetaG (SPAdes)... | ecosystem: Engineered > Bioreactor > Anaerobic >...
ATGGATCCTTCAAAAGTCAGAATTACAGATATTTCCAATACGCATACTTGTCCGCTGGCAAAAGCTGTACGACAGCGATTGTCGAAAATGGGCATATCAAAAGGCCTTGCCGTTGTTTTTTCGGATGAATTGCCCAACAAAAATGCCGTATTACCTGTTGAAGATGAAAAGTTTAAAAAATCTACTGTGGGAACCATTTCGTATATGCCGGCCATTTTTGGCTGTATGATGGCTTCTCATGTAATTCGTGAAATTTTAAGAGAAAATCACTTCCAGAAAACTTTAGATAGAATTTAGGAAAAAATAGAGTAAATTAATATATGGACGAAAGAGATGACAGGGAAGAAATAACCGGAGCGGAAAATGAGGAAGATTTCGTTCAGCAGGCTGATATTGAAGACAATTCAGAGACGAAACCTTCCGGGCATTCTTCTTATAAAATACCGAAAATAGAAAACAGTGAAGTAAAACATCATCTTTCCGGCATGTATCAGAACTGGTTTCTGGATTACGCCTCCTACGTAATTCTTGAACGTGCCGTACCCGATATTTACGATGGACTGAAACCTGTGCAGCGACGTATTCTTCATTCCATGAGAAGACTCGAAGACGGTCGTTACAACAAGGTGGCCAATATTGTGGGGCATACCATGCAATTTCATCCGCATGGAGATGCTTCCATTGGGGATGCGCTTATTCAATTGGGACAGAAAGATTTGCTTATCGACTGTCAGGGAAACTGGGGAAACATCCTCACGGGAGACTCTGCAGCTGCACCTCGTTATATCGAGGCACGTCTTTCCAAATTTGCACTCGAAACCGTTTTCAACCCTAAAACAACGGAGTGGAAACTATCTTACGACGGTCGAAACAAGGAACCGGTGAATTTGCCGGTGAAATTTCCATTACTACTGGCTCAGGGCGTGGAAGGAATTGCAGTTGGATTGAATTCTAAAATTTTGCCTCACAATTTTAACGAATTGATTGATGCTTGCATTGCTTATCTGAAAGGTGAAGATTTTGAACTGTATCCCGATTTTCAAACAGGTGGACTTATCGACGTCAGCCATTACAATGATGGCGAACGCGGAGGAGTGGTTAAAATCAGAGCTAAAATCAATAAGGTTGACAATAAAACACTGTCTATCACCGAAATACCTTACGGAACAAATACATCGAAACTGATTGATTCCATTTTAAAGGCCAACGACAAGGGAAAAATAAAAATCAGGAAAGTTGACGACAATACTGCGTCCAGCGTCGAAATATTGGTTCATTTGCAACCCGGAACTTCACCCGACAAAACCATTGATGCGCTGTATGCCTTTACCGATTGTGAAATCAGCATATCGCCCAACTGCTGCGTGATTCATGACCGGAAACCGCGGTTTATGAATGTCAGCGAAATGCTTCGCGTCAGCTGCGATCATACCAAAGATTTATTGGAAGCCGAACTTAATATTCAGAAGCAGGAACTTTTAGAACAGCTTTTTTTTACATCGCTTGAAAAAATTTTTATTGAAAACAGAATTTACAAGGATAAAGGTTTTGAAGACAGCTCAAGTCAGGATGCCGTAGTCAATTATATCGACCAACGTTTGGAACCCTTCAAGGAAAATTTTATCAGAGCCGTAACAAGGGAAGATATATTGAGACTGCTCGACATTAAAATGGTTCGAATTACCAAATTTGATTCCGATAAAGCTAACGATACGCTGATAGCTATTCAGAAAAAAATTGATGAAGTGGATTTTCACTTAAATCATTTAATCGATTACACCATCTCTTGGTATCAGGGTTTAAAGGATCGTTACGGGAAAAATTATCCCCGCCGCACGGAAATTCGTAATTTTGAAACCATTATCGCAACCAAAGTGGCCGAAGCCAACGAAAAACTTTATGTAAACCGTGAAGAAGGTTTTATTGGGACTTCGCTGAAAAAGGATGAATTCGTTTGCAATTGTTCTGATATTGACGATATTATTGTGTTTTTCAAGGATGGAAGATACAAGGTTACCAAAGTTGCCGAAAAAATGTTTGTCGGGAAAAATATTCTCTATGTTAATGTTTTCAAAAAAAATGACAAACGAACGGTTTATAATGTGGTGTACAGAGATGGGAAAGCCGGACCATATTACATCAAACGTTTTGCCGTCAACGGCATTACTCGCGACAAGGAATACGATTTGACTCAGGGTTCTGCCGGTTCAAAGATACTGTATTTCTCGGCCAATCCCAATGCCGAAGCCGAAGTAATTCGTGTAACGTTGAAACCCAAACCGCGCATGACCAAGCTTGTATTTGAAAAAGATTTTGGAGAAATTGCCATAAAAGGTCGTCAGGCAATGGGAAACATTCTGACCAAAAACGAAATTCATAAAATTACGCTCAAACAGAAAGGAGGTTCTACGCTCGGAGGACGTCAGGTTTGGTTCGACCATGATGTTTTACGATTGAATTACGACAAACATGGAGAATATTTGGGTGAATTTCAAAGCGATGACCTGATTCTTATTGTTTCAAAAAACGGCGAATACTACACAACGAATTTTGATGCTACCAATCATTACGAAAATAACATTCTGATTATTGAAAAATTTGACGAAAATAAGGTTTGGTCGGCAGTGGTGTATGACGGAGAATTAAAAAATTATTATTTGAAACGATTTCAACTTACTCCATCGCAGAAAAAGACCAGCTTTGTTGGCGAACATCCAGAATCTCGGTTAATGTTGCTTTCCAGTGTCGATTTTCCAAGATTTGAGGTTGTTTTTGGTGGACACGATGCCCACAGAAACCCGTTGATAGTGGATGCTGAAGAATTTATCGGTGTAAAAAGTTACAAAGCCAAAGGAAAACGTTTGACAACTTTTGAAGTGGAAACTGTTAACGAATTGGAACCTGTCCGCTTCAAAGAAAAGAATGATGAAGAAAGTACGGTAATCAACAGCGATGAGGAAGAAGAAAACGAAAACGCTTCGGAAAACGATCGAATATCAAATTCTTCTGATGCACAGGAGACGCCGGAAAAGGCAACTGATGTTGAAAGGAAAATCGGCGAAAATCCTCGAACAAAAGATGATGCCCTTTCAAGTGCCGAAAACGAAAACAGGCCGGAGATTCATTCAACTGACGAAGAGGGAAGTCAGTTGACTTTGTTTTGATTTGCTTCTTTGCAAAAAAATAAGCGGGCTGAATTATCCGTAAAGTAGAATTCAGTCCGCTTTTATTTTATTCGGATTTGTTAATTGAACTGCTTCATTTGTGAAGCCACCTCGTTGTGGATTAATTCCGCAAATTCTTCCACGCTCATGCTCCCTGCATCGCCTTCTCCTTGTCGGCGTACCGAAACGTGTGAAGTTTCCATTTCCTTTTCTCCTACAATAAGCATGTAAGGAATACGTTTCAGTTCGTTGTCCCGAATTTTTCGACCAATTTTTTCGTTTCTTTCATCTACGGTAACCCGAATGGATTTTTCTTTCAGTTTTTTGGCTATATCGAAAGCATAATCGTTGAATTTTTCGCTTATGGGCAGCACTACCACCTGATCGGGTGTAAGCCACAGCGGAAATTTTCCTGCCGTATGTTCAATCAAAACGGCAATAAATCGCTCCATCGAACCAAAAGGTGCTCTGTGAATCATCACCGGCCGATGTTTCTGGTTGTCTTCACCGGTATATTCCAGCTCAAAGCGTTCCGGCAGGTTATAGTCCACCTGAATAGTGCCAAGCTGCCATTTTCTGCCAATGGCATCTTTTACCATAAAGTCCAACTTGGGGCCGTAAAAAGCGGCTTCTCCCTGAACAATTTTGGCTTTCAGCCCTTTTTCTTCACAGGCTTCAATAATGGCTTTTTCGGCTTTTTCCCAATTTTCGTCCGTGCCGATATATTTTTCCTTATTGTCCGGATCGCGCAGGGAAATCTGTGCTTCAAAATTTTTAAAATCGAGTGCATTGAAAATAATGAAAATGATGTCCATCACTTTCAAAAATTCATCTTTCACCTGATCGGGACGGCAGAAAATATGGGCATCATCCTGCGTAAAACTCCTGACGCGTGTCAATCCGTGAAGTTCGCCGCTTTGTTCGTAGCGGTAAACCGTACCAAATTCTGCAAAACGCAGTGGCAAATCCTTGTAGGAACGCGGTTTAAATTTGTAGATTTCGCAATGATGAGGGCAGTTCATCGGTTTGAGCAAATATTCTTCTCCTTCTTCGGGTGTATGAATGGGCTGAAAAGAGTCTTTCCCATATTTGGCATAATGACCGGAAGTTACATAAAGTTGCTTGTTGCCAATGTGAGGAGTGATGACTTGTTGATATTCAAATCGTTGTTGAATAGTTTTGAGTACATTTTCAAGCCTGAGTCGTAAATCTGTACCGCGAGGCAACCAAATGGGAAGTCCTTTGCCAACCATGTCGGAAAACATGAATAATTCGAGTTCCTTGCCAATTTTCCGATGGTCGCGTTTTTTGGCTTCTTCCAACAACTGAAGGTATTCATCCAGCATTTTTTTCTTGGGAAACGTAATCCCATAAATTCGAGTGAGTTGTTTGCGTTTTTCGTCGCCACGCCAGTAAGCGCCGGCCACACTCAATAGTTTGATAGCTTTGATTTTTTCCGTATTGGGCAAATGAGGCCCCCGACACAAATCGGTGAAATTTCCCTGACTGTAAAGAGTTATGGTGCCGTCCTGCAAATCGTTGATTAATTCTACTTTGTATTCGTCGCCTTTGGTTTGAAATTTTTTCAGTGCATCGGCTTTGCTGATGTCCGTTCTTTTCAGTTTTTCGCCGCGTGCAGCCAATTCGGCCATTTTTGCTTCAATTGTGGGTAAATCGCTTTCGCGAATGACTGCTTCTCCCGGGTCAACGTCGTAGTAGAATCCGTTTTCAATAGCCGGACCAATACCGAATTTTATACCGGGATACAATTCCTGCAATGCTTCCGCCATTAAGTGAGCCGAAGTGTGCCAAAATGCATGTTTCCCTTCTTCATCTTCCCAAGTATTGATTTTTACGGCAGCATCCGTTTCGATGGGGCGTGTCAAGTCCCACACCTGACCGTTTACAGTTATCGACAAGGCATCCTGAGCCAATCTGGAGCTGATACTTTCAGCAATTTCAAGTCCGGTAATTCCTTTGGGAAATTCCTTAACCGAACCATCAGGAAATGTTATTTTTATCATGTTCATGAACCTTACAAATGGTTTTTAAATTTTTTGCAAAGATAATGGTTTTTATTCAAAGCCCGATGAAAAAAAATAGAGACATGGCAATTCCAAGATGTGAAGATGACAAAGCATTCCCTGTCTCAATCAATGGAAAAGCCTTGCTCTTTGTCAAGTGTCGGAGCAAGGCTTTTTTAGAAAGTTTTTTACTGTTTTATTCAGTATCAATTGTTTTCGGGGCGAAGTTTTCTAACAACAGCGCCTGTTCTCCACATTTCGCTTTCGCGCAAAGCCTTAAGTTCTTCTTCAAGCCGTTCCCTGTAATCGGGGCGGGAATTGGAATCAATGGAACGTTGTGCTTCACGACCTGAAGCTACTTCGTTGTAGAGTTTTTCAAATACCGGTTTGGTGGCATCGTGGAATGGGCCCATCCAGTCCAATGCACCGCGCTGAGCGGTAGTGGAACAGTTGGCGTACATCCAATCCATACCGTTTTCGGCAAAAAGTGGCATCAGCGATTGCGTCAGTTCTTCCACAGTTTCATTGAAAGCTTCCGAAGGAGAATGTCCGTGTGCTCTGAGCACTTCATATTGAGCCGACAAAAGTCCCTGAATAGCTCCCATCAAAGTTCCGCGTTCACCGGTAAGATCGGAATAAACTTCTCTTTCAAAAGTAGTTTCAAATAAATAGCCTGAACCTACACCTATTCCGAGTGCAATCACTCTGTCAAAGGCTTTCCCTGTAGCATCCTGAAAAATGGCGTAGGAAGAATTCAATCCACGTCCTTCGAGAAACAATCGACGTAAAGAAGTTCCCGAACCTTTGGGAGCAACCATAATTACGTCAATATCGGGAGGAGGAATAATGCCCGTACGATCCTTAAAGGTGATGCCAAATCCATGAGAAAAATACAAAGCCTTGCCGGGTGTCAAATACGGTTTTATACGTGGCCAAACTTCTATTTGGGCTGCATCCGAAAGCAAATACTGAATGATGGTTCCTCTTTCTGCAGCTTCTTCAATATCGAAAAGTGTTTCGCCGGGAACCCAGCCATCGGCAACAGCTTTTTCCCAAGTTTTACCGCCCTTGCGTTGTCCAACAATGACATTAAAACCATTGTCCCGCAAATTGAGCGATTGACCCGGACCTTGAACACCGTAACCAATTACGGCAATTACTTCATCCTTCAGTACTTCACGAGCTTTGCTCAAAGGAAATTCTTCGCGGGTTATTACATTTTCGTCAACACCGCCAAAATTAATTACTGCCATTTTTTTGTAGTTTTTAAAAATTATTTGTTATTAAGTTGTTTGTTATCAATTGTTTGCTAAAAATTTTATTTGTTACTTTTCCGAAAAGCTTATTCTTGCTTTGCAAGTCGTTTTTTTATCACTGTCTATTTCGAAATAAAAATCGTTTTTCTTCTTTTCTTCTCGAAAAATCTTAATATTTTCGTTTTCATGTAATTCGGAAATATAGTGAATCTCGAAGCGTTCAATTTGCTTTTCCCGATAGTCGGACAAATTGAAGCAATTGCATAGCCATTGTACGTAACGGATACTGTTTACATGTCCGTTAATATCGATATCGCCATATTTTACGGTTATTTTGTCTACCAGCTCACCTTTCACGGGAGGAAGTTTCTCCAATTTACCGGCCGGGATTTCTTTCCCTGTGGCCAATTCTTCAAAACCTTCCAGAGAAAGCAAATCTTTTGGTTTGCGTTGGGTCAAATCCATCATAATCCATTCTGAAGTGGCTGAGGCAATAATTTCTCCCTGTGCATTTTCAATACAAAAATTGCGTATGGTTTTTATCGGCTGAATTTTTTCAATCCATGTCGATATTTTTATTTCGTCATATTGTTCAGGGTAATAATTTATTTCCAATGCAATTCGTAGCACCACCCACGAAGCATTGAATTCATTCAATTGCCGCATCCCAAAACCATTTCCATCGGCATGTCTGCCTGCTGCTTCCATTAAAAACTCTATTAGCGAAGCTAAAGTAAGCTTTCCTTGAAAATCGACATTGGACGGAGCAATTTTAAAAATATATGAAAACTCTTTTCCCACTCGTATTTTTAAGTTGGTATTGCAACAATTTGTCGTTGCAATTATTCTTGTGTTTCGGTTGTGGCATTGACTTTTTGTTCAAGTTTACTCATTTTTTCGAGCATATCGCTCAGCCGTTCCACTTTCGACTTGGTGATGGCAATTCGTCCCGAACGAATAAATTGCAAAACGCCAATAGTCGAACTCAACTCTTCAAAAAGCTTCTGTGTTTCCTGATAATGTCCGGTTTTCTCAAAAACCACACAGTTTTCGGTGAGTTCCAGCACATGAATTTGGTAATCTCGAATCATTTTTTCGATAGACCCCAATTCGAGCAATTTGTCCGTTGCTACTTTGTACAATGCAATTTCCTGATGTACAAGATCTTCATCGGTATTGTAGTAAGCCTTCAAAATATCGACGCGTTTGTCGATTTGCTGCACTACTTTTTCGATAACATCCTGTGTGGTAATGACGGTAATCGTAAATTTATGAATACCGGCAATGGCCGATGGAGAAACCGACAAAGTCTCAATATTCAGACCTCTACGCGTGAAGATGACGGTAATTTGGTTCAGTACGCCAACCGTATTTTCCGAAAAAATGATAACGGTATATAATGTCTTTTCCATAATGCAAAGTTTTAAAAAATGCTGATAAATCTCTGAAGTTATATTTTTGAAATTTCAGTAATAAATTTACTCCAGAATAATGTTGGTTACACTTGTTCCGGCAGGTATCATCGGGTAAACCATTCCTTTTGTTTCTACATTTACAACCAACAGATAAGGTCTGTCATCCTTCAGCATATCGGCAATGGCCTCATCGAGTTCTTCCCGTTCGTTAACCAATTTTCCATCAATATTATAAGCCTTTCCAATAGCTACAAAATCGGGATTTTTCATTTTGGTGAAAGAGTAGCGTTCTTCATAAAATAATTCCTGCCACTGACGCACCATGCCCAAAAACTTATTGTCGAGCACAATCATTTTTACGCCGATATTGTTTTCCATAATGGTTCCAAGTTCCTGAATAGTCATTTGGAAACCGCCATCGCCGGCAAACAGACAAACCGTTCTGTCCGGAGCAGCAATTTTTGCGCCGATAGCTGCCGGAAGTCCAAAACCCATTGTGCCCAGTCCGCCTGAGGTTATCAAACTTCTGGATTGTGAAAATTTAAAATAGCGAGCCGATGCCATTTGATTTTGCCCCACATCAGTAACACAAATAGCATTGTGATGAGTGGCTTCGGATACTTTGTGGATAACTTCTCCCATTGTAATTTTTCCGCTTTTGGGGAATACCTCGCGTTCAATTACTTTTTCGTATTCCGTTTTTTCAAAAATATCAAAGGAATCAATCCATTCGGTATGTTTGGCAGGTTTAACAAGTTTTGTTAAAGCCGGTAGCACGTCTTTTACCGAGCCCAATACTGGCACTTCCACTTTCAGATTTTTATTCAGTTCGGCTGCGTCAATATCGATATGAATTATTTTGGCTTGACTGGCATACGTTTTCAGATCGCCTGTAACACGGTCGTCGAAGCGCATACCGATGGCAATTAATACATCACATTCATTGGTTTTCATATTGGGAGCTACATTTCCATGCATGCCTACAAATCCTTTGTTCAGCCGAAAATCTGATGGCATGGCCGAAGCCCCCAGTAAAGTCCATGCAGCCGGGATATCGGCTTTTTCCAAAAATTCCATCAAGTCTTTTTCTGCCTGACCGAGAATCACGCCATGACCAACCACAGCAAAAGGTTTTTTAGCGGCATTAATCAGTTCGGCTGCTTTTTCGATTTGGGAAAAATTAACTTCTGGAACCGGAACATAGCTGCGGATAAATTTACAAGGTTTGTATTGAAAATCTACTTCTTCCGACTGTGCATTTTTGGTAAAATCGAGCACTACAGGTCCGGGACGTCCGGTGGATGCAATGTAAAAGGCGCGAGCAACTGCCCATGCCACATCTTCGGCCCGCCGAATCTGATATGACCATTTTGTTATAGGTTGTGTAATACCAATCACATCAATTTCCTGAAATGCATCCGTACCAAGCAAACCTGCTCCAACTTGTCCTGTAATGACTAACAATGGGACACTGTCGAGCATGGCGTCGCTGATTCCGGTAATAGCATTAGTTGCTGCCGGTCCCGAAGTTATCAGGCAAACTCCCACTTTCCCCGAAACGCGGGCATATCCTTCAGCTGCATGAGCGGCACCCTGTTCGTGGCGCGTAAGAATATGATTTACTTTCCGGTCATAGTCGTATAAAGCATCAAAAACGGGTAAAATGGCACCGCCCGGGTATCCGAATATGGTTTCTACTCCTTCTTGCAGCAATGATTCTATCAATGCTTTTGCTCCTGTCATTTTCATATTATTATTCCTCCTTTTTTCATTTGGGAATCTTTGAATCAAATAATAAACTTTTTGTACTGTAAAAAATCATTTTTTATTTTAAATCAACCGCACTGCGCCTTTATCGGCCGAACTTACCATTGAAGCATAGGCTTTTAGGGCTTTTGAAACCGAACGTTGACGGTCTTTCGGCGTGAAAGCTTCTTTTCCTCTCGACAACTCTTCCTGGCGGCGTTTTTCCAATTCTTCTTCACTGAGTTTCACTTGTATGGAACGTGCCGGAATATCGATTTCTATCATGTCGCCATCGCGCAATAATGCTATATTGCCTCCTGCTGCGGCTTCAGGCGAAATATGACCTATAGAAAGCCCCGAAGTTCCGCCAGAAAACCTTCCATCGGTAATCAATGCACATTCTTTTCCCAAGTGGCGCGATTTGATATAGGAAGTCGGATAGAGCATTTCCTGCATTCCCGGCCCTCCTTTTGGTCCTTCAAAATTGATGACTACCACATCACCTGCCACAACTTTTCCACTTAAAATTCCTTCGCAAGCTGCATCCTGAGAAGAAAATACTTTTGCCGGACCGGAGAATTTCCAGATACTTTCATCTACGCCGGCCGTTTTAATAACACATCCATCCTGAGCCAAATTTCCTTTCAAAATTGCAAGTCCGCCATCTTTTGTATAAGCATGATTCAAATCACGAATACATCCGTTTGTTCTGTCGGTGTCCAATTCCTTATAATAAGAATTTTGAGAACCCATTACCAAATTAAACCGGTTGGCCGGTGCACTTTTATAGAGCTGAATGATTTCAGCCGAAACATGGGGCGATGTAATATCATATTTATGAATGGCTTCCTTTAAAGTCATTCCATCAACGCGACGAACATTGGTGTCGATGAGTCCTCCACGACTGAGTTCTGCCAGTATTCCCAAAATTCCACCTGCACGATTGACATCCTGAATGTGGTATTTTTGAGTGTTTGGTGCCACCTTACATAAACAAGGTGTATGGCGGGAAAGTTCATCAATATCGTCCATTGTAAAATTTACTTCGCCTTCGTGAGCAACAGCCAGCAAGTGCAAAACGGTATTGGTAGAGCCTCCCATGGCAATATCCAGTTTCATGGCGTTAAGAAAAGCTTCACGTGTTGCTATGGAACGTGGCAGAACAGAAGCATCCCCATCCCGATAGTATTTATAAGCATTTTCAACGATCAGTTTGGCAGCTTGTACAAACAATTTTTCCCGGTTGACGTGAGTTGCTACTATTGTTCCGTTTCCCGGAAGTGCCAGTCCTATAGCCTCAGTCAGACAGTTCATCGAATTGGCGGTAAACATTCCTGAACAAGAACCACAAGTAGGACAGGCTGCATTTTCAATTCTTTGAATTTGTTCGTCGGGAATCGAGTCGTCAGCCGACTGCACCATTGCATCAATCAAATCGAGCTGTACACCATCCAATTCGCCTGCTTCCATTGGCCCACCCGATACAAAAACAGTAGGGATATTCAATCGCATGGCGGCCATTAACATACCGGGAGTAATTTTATCGCAATTGCTGATGCATATCATGGCATCAGCCTTGTGAGCATTCATCATGTATTCCACACTGTCGGCAATCAAATCGCGGGAAGGCAGTGAGTAAAGCATTCCGTCGTGTCCCATTGCAATGCCGTCATCAATGGCTATGGTATCAAATTCTGCTGCAAAACAGCCGAGTTTTTCTATTTCAGCTTTTATTTTCTGACCAATTTCGTGTAAGTGAACATGTCCTGGAACAAACTGAGTAAAAGAATTGACTATCGCAATCACGGGTTTTCCCATTTGTTCGTTTTTCATGCCGGCAGCTCGCCACAAGGCTCGCGCTCCGGCCATTCTTCTTCCTGATGTGCTGGTTGTACTTCTCAATCTGTTTATCATAGACTGTTCTTCCAAACTGTTTATTGAAGTTTCCATTGAAAATTTTTTTATAATTTATTACTACTTACTGATTTTAAACTATTTGTTTCCCTTTTTTTGTATAAAAAGGCAAAATCAATAAAAACAGAAAAACCTTTCTCTTGATAAGGTGAGAAAGGTTTCATGTGTTATGCTTTTTTAATACTAAAAAAATAGTAAGAACCATCCTCACCTTTGATTGTGAACCAAAAGTAGCACGACGATTCCCACAAAATTATTTTTCCGATACATCATCTTCAAAATTGAATTTCAGTGCAAAGATAGATGAAAAAATTACTTTATCAAAAAAAATCCATATTTTTTTTCAATTTATCAGATTAGCTTGCCATAAAAAATAAAAAAATAATTTTTTGTCCATTAATTTGTTTTGTATATAAACTTGTTTTTCAAATTATCCCGATAAATATAAGTCAGTAAATTATTTGATTAAAAAGTAGCAAACATTAAAAAATGTATTATTTTTGTGCACAATCATAATCTCAGAAAATGGAAAATAAAAACTTTAAATATTTATCCCGTATTGATTCTCCGAAAGATTTGAAGGTTCTTAAAAAAGAAGAACTTAATTCAGTTTGCCAAGAATTAAGGACATTCATTATCGAAGAAGTTTCTCAACATCCGGGCCATTTGGCTTCCAGTCTTGGTGCCATAGAACTTACAGTAGCGTTGCATTATGTTTTTAATACTCCCTACGACCGCATTGTTTGGGATGTGGGTCATCAGGCGTATGCGCACAAAATTCTTACAGGTCGTCGTGATAAATTTCATACCAATCGTGAATTTAAAGGAATTAGTGGCTTCCCTTCTCCCAAAGAAAGTGAATATGATGCTTTTGGAGTTGGTCATGCTTCAACTTCCATTTCAGCATCATTGGGAATGGATATTGCTTCCAAGCTGAAAAATGAAAAGGACAGGCATGTCGTTGCCGTCATTGGTGATGGAGCTCTTACCGGCGGACTTGCTTTTGAAGGGTTGAACAATGTGTCGATGAGTAAAAATATCAACGACCTGTTGATAATTGTCAACGACAACCAGATGGCTATTGACCCCCTGAAAGGTGGTATTACCGAATATTTGATTGACATTACAACTTCTCAGACCTACAACAAAATAAGATACAAAATATATAAAATGCTGAAAGGGTTGAATTTGATTGATGAGTCGAGAAAAGACAATATCATTCGTTTCAATAATGCACTGAAAGCTACCCTTACCCGACAGCACAATCTTTTTGAAGGATTGAATATCCGGTATTTCGGACCGGTGGATGGGCACGATGTAAATGAATTGGTGAGAATTCTCTCTGAAATTAAAGATTATAAGGGACCTAAAATTTTGCATTGTCTAACCAAAAAAGGAAAAGGTTACGAGCCTGCCGAAAAAGCTGTAACCGAATGGCATTCGCCGGGAAAATTCTGTGTGGAAACAGGAGAAAAAACTTCTTCCAATTCTGTTTCCGAGCCTCCTCTTTTTCAGCATGTGTTTGGAGAAACCCTGCTGGAACTGGCAAAAAGCAACGATAGAATTGCAGGTGTTTCACCCGCCATGCTCAGTGGTTGTTCCATGAACATCATGCAAAAAGAATTTCCGGACAGAGTATTTGATGTAGGTATAGCCGAAGGCCATGCCGTAACTTTTTCGGCCGGATTGGCGAAAGAAGGAATGATTCCTTTCTGTAACATTTATTCGACTTTTTGCCAACGAGCTTATGACAATGTGATTCACGATGTAGCATTACAAAATTTGCATGTAGTGATTTGTCTCGATCGCGCAGGATTGGTGGGCGCCGATGGCCCGACTCACCACGGTGTATTTGATTTGGCCTATATGCGTTGTATTCCCAATATAATTATTAGCGCTCCCCGAAACGAGATTGAATTGCGCAATCTGATGTTTACGGCGCAACAACCCGACTTGGGCCCATTTGTAATTCGGTATCCTCGAGGAGCAGGTTCCATTGTCGATTGGAGAAAACCCATGCAGTTGCTTGAAGTCGGTAAAGGTGAATGTTTGAAAGAAGGTGAAAATCTGGCTGTTTTAACCATTGGAACAATGACAGTGAAAGCCCAAAAAGCTATTGAGAAAGTTGAAAACGAGTGCCATTTGTCAATTGCACATTATGATATGCGTTTTCTGAAGCCTTTGGATGAAAGTATGCTCCATGAAATAGGAGAAAAATTTACGCACGTTTTAACCATTGAGGATGGAGTAATTCAGGGAGGTTTTGGCAGCGCAATTCTAGAGTTTTTTGCCGATCACGATTATTCGGTTCAAGTGAAAAGACTTGGCATACCCGACAATTTTATCGAACAAGGTTCACCTGACGATTTGTATGCAATGTTGGGACTCGACGAAAATGGTATTGCCGAATCTATTAAAGAATTATTGCAACCAAACATCAAGGAAAATATTCCTGATAAAACTAAAAATATCACTAATAATCAGAAAAATAAACCTTCATTTATAAACAGAATTTTTAAAGGGCTTTAAGAAATGAAAATTATTATTGTCGGAGCCGGAGAAGTCGGGACGCACTTGGCTAAATTGTTGGCTCGCGAAAGTATGGAAATAACCCTAAGTGATGAAAACCCCGACCGGCTCATGGATTTGGAAAGCAACTACGATTTACTCACCAGTGTGGGTTCTTCCACTTCCATCAATCATTTGAAGGAAATTGGCGTGGAAAACGCTAATTTGTTTATTGCTGTAACACCCTATGAGAGTGTAAATATGACTGCCTGCATGTTGGCCACCAATTTGGGCGCCGAAAAAACACTTGCGCGTATCGATAATTACGAATATCTTTTCCCCGATAACCGGGATTTCTTTAAAAAATTGGGTGTCGATTATTTGATTTACCCTGAAGTGCTTGCTGCAAAAGAAATTTCGGAATCGTTAAAAACCAGCTGGTTGCGACAAAATATGAGTTTCTGCAATGATGCCTTGATTTTGCTGGGTATTAAAGTTCGCAGTAATTCGGAAATTATCAACAAAAAATTCAGTACAGGATATTTTGATCACGACAAGTACAGAGTTGTTGCCATAAAGCGTGGTATGCAAACCATTATACCGAAAGGCAGCGACGAAATTTTGGCCAATGATATTGTGTATTTTATAACTACCCCACAGTATTTGAATTTTGTCAGAGAACAGGCAGGAAAAGAGGATTTCCCAATAAAGAACGTTATGTTTTTTGGAGGAAGCCGTATTGCACAAAAAACATTGAAAAGATTGCCGCCGCATGTTCATACCAAAATAATGGAAAAAGACAAAGCCAGAAGCGTTGAGTTGGCCGAAAAATTTCCCGATTCGCTGATAATCAATTGCGATGCCAGCAATATAGAAGTTTTGAAACAAGAAGGAATACAGGAAATGGATGCGTTTGTGGCAGCTACCGGAAACTCGGAAGTAAATATTCTGGCTTGCTTGGTTGCTAAACGTTTTGGAGTAAAGAAAACCATTGCCGAAGTGGAAAATTTCGATTACATTCCACTTGCCGAAAATATGGATATCGGAACAGTCATCAACAAAAAAATGATTGCTGCAAGTTATATCTATCAAATTACTTTAAATGCTACGGTATTGAATGTCAGAAATTTAACTTCGGCCGATGCCGAAGTTGTGGAATTTATTGCCAAAGCAGGTTCAAAAATTACACGTGCTAAAATAAAGAATTTAAAACTGCCCGAAAATGTAAATATCGGTGGTGTTGTGAGAAATGGAAAAGGAATGATTGTCAATGGAGAGACAAGTATAGAACCCGAAGATCATGTCATTGTTTTCTGTGTCTCTTCATCCATTCGTAAACTCGAACCTTTTTTCAATGCCTAAGTAAAAATTCTTTCCATATTGCCATGAATCGTGAAATTAATTTCAAACTGGTTGTTCGTATGTTGGGCAGTCTTTTACTGAGTGAAGGGACTGCTTTGTTGTTGGTGTTTTTTATTTCATTGATTTACAGGGAAAATGATGGCGTTTATTTTATTTTCACCTCTTTACTTTGTTATGTTGTCGGTTTTGCGGGGTTGTTTTTTGGAAAAAATGCACCCATGTCTGTTGGTAAACGCGAAGGTTCGCTGGTGGTAACTTCGGCATGGGTAATTTTTTCATTGTTTGGAGCTCTTCCCTTTTGGCTCAGTAAAAGCATTCCTTTTTTTACAGATGCCTTTTTTGAAACAATTTCTGGATTTACGACAACCGGCGCTTCCATTTTAAATAATATTGAAGAATTGTCCTACTCCATGCTGTTTTGGAGAAGTCTTACCCACTGGATGGGTGGCTTGGGCATCATCGTTATTTCTTTGGCTTTGTTGCCTGTGTTTGGCACGAGTGGAGCACAGCTTTTCGCTGCCGAAACCAGTGGGCCGACAAAAGACAAAATTCATCCGAAAATCAGTGAAACAGCTAAAAGATTGTTTGTAATTTATTTTTCGCTCACTTTTTCCGAAACTATTTTGTTGCGATTGGGAGGAATGAGTTGGTTTGATGCCGTTTGCCATTCGTTTGCCACCATAGCTACAGGCGGATTTTCAACAAAACAAAACAGCATCCAATATTGGGATTCGCCTTATATTCAATACACCATAATTATTTTCATGATTTTATCCGGTGTCAATTTCAGTCTTTATTATTTCGGATTTAAAAATAAGCTGGAAAAAATACGCCAAAATGAGGAGTTGCGTTATTATTTGATTGTACTGTTTGGCTTTGCAATTATTGTTGCACTTTCCATGATTGACTTTTCTCGGCCGATATCTTTTCACAAAGTGGAAGAATCATGGAGAAATGCCTTATTCACAGTTGGTTCACTTATGTCAACCACAGGTTTTACTACCGTTGATTATATGCAATGGAAACCTTTTACGTGGGTGATTCTGCTGATTGTGATGCTGACGGGAGCTTCCGCAGGTTCTACCAGTGGGGCCATCAAAATGGTGCGTATCGTGATTGTTTTCAAATTCTGTTATTACGAATTCAAAAGACTTATCCATCCAAAGGCAGTCGTTCCGGTACGTTACAGCGGAAAAATCGTGTATGAGGATGTGGTTACCAGAGTGCTGGTTTTCGTTTTGCTATATTTGATTATTGTTATTCTCGGAATCTTAATTCTTTGCATGTCGGGTGTTGGTTTTATGGAATCGGTCGGAGGTCTGATTTCCTGTTTAGGCGGTGTAGGGCCAGGGTTGGGAATGGTTGGGCCTGTTGGAAATTATTCTGCTTTTCCTGTTTTTGCCAAATGGTTCCTGTCGTTTATGATGTTGTTGGGACGTCTTGAACTTTTCACGGTTTTGCTGCTTTTCACACCGGCATTCTGGAAAAAGTAATTTTTCGATATGGATAATTTTAAATTTAGCCGCTTTTGTTGTAATTTTGGAAAATTCAACCAAAGCGGCTTTTATTTTATTATTCAACAATGGAATCTTTTCTCTATCGTATTGCTCTAACATATTACAACCACTATGAAGATAAAATTTCCGATTTTACCTTTGTCTTTCCCAACAGACGGGCAGGCATGTTTTTTCAGCGCTACATTTCGCAAATAGCCAAAAAACCGCTTTTTTCTCCCGAAATATTGACCATTAACGATTGTTTTACTTCCGTATCCAAATTTCATTTGGCTGACAGGTTGAGTCTCCTGTTTCGTCTGTATAGAATTTATAAGGAAAAAAGTGGTACTAACGAAAATTTCGATTCTTTTGCTTATTGGGGGGAAATGTTGCTCAACGACTTCGACGATATCGACAAATATCGCATTGATGCCCGCCAACTGTTTACCAATGTTACTGAACTGAAACAAATTGACCGCATGTTCAATTATCTTTCCGAAAATCAGTTGGATGCTATTCGTCAGTTTTGGAAAAACTTTATTCCGATTCCTAAGGAAAAAACGCAGGAAGATTTTATACAAATTTGGAAAATTCTTTATCCTGTTTATCAAGATTTTACGGAGGAATTGAAGCGGGAAAACATGGCAACGGAAGGTATGATTTATCGCAACGTAGCCGAACGACTCGAAAGCGAAGAGGAAATTCCAGAATGGGAAGGAAAACAATTTGTTTTTATCGGATTCAATGCGCTGAATCGCTGCGAAAAAACTCTTTTTGAAGTCCTCCAAAAAAAACAGAAAGCCGATTTTTACTGGGATTATGAAGCTCCGGCTTTACGCGATGCCGATAACCCGGCCTCAACTTTTTACATGGAAAACACCAAAACTTTTCCTTCCAAATTTTCCATTGAAACTCCTGTTGAAGAAAAGAAAAACCAGTATTTTGAGCTGATAGCCGTGCCTTCTGAAATCGGTCAGATCAAACAGATTTATGAAATTCTAAATCGCATTTATCCTCAGGATGCATCCGTTCAGCAAGAAAGTTGGATTAAAACGGCTATTGTTTTGCCAAATGAAAATTTGCTCTTGCCTGCACTTTACTCCCTGCCCGAGCACATCGAAAAGGTAAATGTTACTATGGGTTTTCCGCTCAAAAGCACCCCCGTTTCCGGGTTGATTGAGCATGTTTTCGACTTGCAGCTACGAATTCGCAATTCCGATGAAGGGGTGTTGTTTTATCATCAACCGGTAACCGAAATTTTGCAGCATTCCTACATTACGTTGCTTTGTGGAGACGACAGCAAAAATATACTTCAGCAAATGGTTGAGAACAATTTGATATACATTCGGCCTGAACAACTTCATATCAATGAGTTGTTTACTGCTATTTTTCTGCCGCAAAACGATGCACGCGAAATGCTGACGTATTTGTTGAACATTTTACGTATTTTACAGAAAAATTTTCAGCAAATTGGTTTTGGAAATCATCAATATCGAATGGAAACCGATTTTGTGATTCAATATTATCGTTTTCTAAACCGCATGTCCGATATTTTGCAATATCATTCAGAAGGAATCGAAATGAAGATGGATACTTTGATGCGATTGATTTTTCAATATTCTGCCTTTATTACTTTACCTTTTGTCGGTGAACCATTGGAAGGTTTGCAAATTATGGGCGTGTTGGAAACCAGGGGTTTGGATTTTGATAATATTTTGCTGACTTCTTTCAATGAAGGCGTTTTTCCAAAAAATTCTCCCGCCCACAGTTTTATTCCCTACAATTTGCGTCGTGGTTTCGGCTTGCCTGCAAAGGAACATCAGGATGCCATTAGTGCCTACAATTTTTATAGGCTGATTCATCATGCCCAAAAGGTTTATTTTTTATATAATTCCAGTACTGAAGGTTTTCAGACGGGAGAAGTCAGCAGATTTCTGTATCAGCTCGAATATCTTTACGACACAAAGGTTGAACGTAAAAACATTACTTACGATATTTTTTTGAAAGATGCAGTCTTCGCTTCGGTAGAAAAGGACTCACTTATTCGGGAAAAATTGCAGCGTTTTGTTTCTTCCGGCGATGATAAGTTGTACCTTTCTGCCAGCTCCATCAATGCTTACTTGGATTGTCCGTTGAAATTTTATTATGCTCAAATAGCCGGAATCAAAGAAACGGAAGAAATTACTGAAATAGTGGAAAATGATTTGTTCGGTACTTTGTTCCACTCTTCTGCTGAATTGCTTTACAAACCATTGAAAGATGTGCAGCTGGGAAAAGAAGATTTTGAGAAAATTTTGCGTCAGCCTTCGTTGGTGGACGAGGCTATTTCACTGGCTTTTTCAAAACATTTTTTTAAAAACGAACAAAACGGAAAAATTCAACCACTGGAAGGCAATAATTTACTCATCAGCAAAATATTGAAAAAGTTTCTGATGCGTTTATTATATGTCGATCAGCAATTGACGCCTTTTCGTTATCTCGGCGCTGAGGAATTTTGCAGTATTCGCTTCCCGCTCGAAACGGTAAACTTGCGAGTGAATATAAAAGGTTATATCGATCGGATTGATGAAACGGAAAATTTTTTGCGTATCATTGATTATAAAACGGGAACTGGAAATACAACCTTTAAATCGTTGGATGATTTGTTTGATGGTTCTCTCCCGATGAAAAATCGGCCAAAACATATTTTTCAGGTTTTTATGTATTGCCTGCTTTATCGTTCTAAAGCCGAAAAGAAAATTATTTCACCGGCCATTTACTATTTGAAGGAAATTTTTAACAGCGGTTTTTCTTCTTCAATTCTATTCAAACCCGAGAAGGACACTATTCAGGTGGAAGATTTCGGCATTTTCGAGAATGAATTTAAGGAAAAATTGACCCTATTGCTGAATGAAATTTTTAATCCTGAAGTTCCTTTTAAGCAAACGGAGATAAAAGACAACTGCAACAATTGTTCTTTTATGGAAATTTGCAATCGTTAAAAATTTTCTTCTTCGATATGGAAAAACAGTTAAAGTTGTTTCAAACGCGAGAAGTCAAGTATCAAAAATGAGTAGAGAAAACAATTTTTTTTGTATGAAGTTGAGCATGAAAAATTTTAAAATCAGAATTTGGTGGAGAAATGTGCTACAGATATTTTAAATCGACAAATATCTTTTAAAAATGAAAATTGAAACTGAAAGAAAATTTTTGGTAACGGGAGAATTCAAATCTCAAGCTTCCAAAAGTTATTGCATTATTCAGGGTTACCTGTGTTCTGTCCCTGAGCGTACGGTCAGAGTTCGTATTATGGATACTTCTGCTTTCCTGACTATTAAGGGGAAAAGCAATCTTTCGGGATTGAGCCGCTTCGAGTGGGAAAAAGAAATCCCTGTTGACGAAGCACAGGAATTAATGAAAATTTGTGAGCCCGGCATTATCGAAAAAAAGCGTTACGAAGTTGTTTATCGGGGGCAGCGTTTTGAAGTAGACGAATTTTTTGGTGAAAATGAAGGATTGATTTTGGCCGAAATCGAATTGGAAAATGAGGAACAGACGGTTTTAAAACCTGACTGGTTGGGAGAAGAAGTTACAGGAAAACCAGAATATTACAATGCCATGCTCAGAAAAAATCCTTATCGATCGTGGAAAAAGTAAAACTTTTGAAAAGTTTTTTTGTTATATAAAATTCATATTAACGCTAAATCTACAACGAAAAATTCCTTCAAATTTAAAGTCCATATAATCATTCATTGAAAAGCATTCATTAATTTATTTTTAAAACTATCGGCTTATGAAAAAGTTTTTTTCTTTATTGAGCGTTTTTTTGTTCGTGAGTATTTTGTCTCAGGCTCAAAATGAGTTGTTTCTGAAAAAAGTATTTATTTACAAAGGAGATACCTTGCCTTATCGCATTTTATACCCCGAAAATTACAACAAGTCTGCTTCTTATCCACTTGTTCTTTTTTTACATGGAGCTGGAGAAAGAGGAAATGACAACGAAAAACAGCTGGTACACGGCGCTTCTCTTTTCACCGATCCGCAGAACCGACAAAAATATCCCGCCATTGTAGTTTTTCCGCAATGTCCTGAAAATGGTTTTTGGGCGCCAATTAAAGAATGGGATAACGGATTTTCTTTCATAAATTCCAAAGAGCCAACACCATCCATGCAAATGGTTATTCGGTTGCTTAAACAAATCAGGAAAGAAGAGGCTGTAGACAGCCGAAGGATTTATGTTATGGGACTTTCCATGGGAGGAATGGGAACATTCGACCTAATCTGTCGTCAGCCCAAAACTTTTGCAGCAGCTATTCCTATTTGTGGAGGTGTAAGTTTGGAAAGGCTGAAGAAAGTTAAACACATGCCCATCAGAATTTATCATGGTGGCAGCGATGATGTGGTTTCTCCCGAACATTCCCGCAATGCTTATATTGAATTAAAAGCGCTTGGATCGACTAAAGTTGAATATATTGAATTTCCCGGAGTTAAACATAACAGTTGGGATTTTGCTTTTGCTCAACCTGATTTTTTAAGCTGGTTGTTCAGTCAAAAGAAATAACTAAAAATCAATTAATTACATTTTAAAATTTTTAAAAACATCTTTCATTTGAAGAATTTGGATAAAAAAATTCCAACAATTTTCTCAAATTTCACTACTTTTGCGAAGAAAAAAAATTTAAAATATAAACAGAATGGCTAAAATAAAAGGAACTGTGGTCGTAGATACGGAACGCTGTAAAGGATGCAATCTGTGCGTCGTAGCTTGCCCACCCAAAGCTTTATCGCTGTCGAAGGAGGCAAATTCAAGAGGATACAACTATTCTTTCTTGAGTAATCCTGATGCATGTGTTGGTTGTGTTGCTTGCGCCTATGTTTGTCCCGATGCTTGTATCACGGTTTATAAAATGAGAGTACAATAAATTATTACTCTTCATCGTATTTATTCAATGTTTAAATTGTAAAAAAATGAACAAAAACTCAAAAACAGATAACAAAGAAGAAGTCCTTCTGATGAAGGGAAACGAAGCCATTGCCCATGCAGCCATACGTTGTGGATGCGATGGATATTTTGGTTATCCCATTACTCCTCAGTCGGAAGTTATGGAAACCTTAATGGAACTGCAACCATGGACGACAACCGGTATGGTGGTATTACAGGCCGAAAGCGAAGTAGCTTCCATCAACATGGTTTATGGAGCTGCAGGTTGTGGAAAAAGAGCCATGACTTCCTCATCCAGTCCCGGTATCAGTTTAATGCAGGAAGGAATTTCCTATATGGTGGGTGCAGAGTTACCCTGCGTAATTGTTAACGTAATGCGCGGAGGTCCGGGTTTGGGAACGATTCAACCCAGTCAGGGCGATTATTTTCAGGCAGTAAAAGGTGGTGGACACGGTGATTATAAACTTCTAACGTTAGCTCCGGCTTCCGTGCAGGAAATGGCCGATTTTATGCCGCTGGCTTTCGATTTAGCTTTTAAGTACAGACATCCCGCCATGATTCTGGCCGATGGAATTATTGGTCAGATGATGGAAAAAGTGGTGCTGCCTCCTTTTCAACCACGTCGCACCGACGATGAAATTCGTGAACAATGTCCGTGGGCGACGCTGGGTAAGCCATCCAACCGATCACAAAATGTAATTTCTTCCTTGGCGCTCGAAGCTGAAGCAATGGAAGCCATT
>Ga0208825_1001072_pt1 | contig 22516 bp, 18 predicted proteins | sample AD_UKC113_MetaG_FD_184450 | JGI IMG/M metagenome (GOLD analysis project Ga0208825, IMG submission 184450) | Active sludge microbial communities of municipal wastewater-treating anaerobic digesters from Hong Kong - AD_UKC113_MetaG (SPAdes)... | ecosystem: Engineered > Bioreactor > Anaerobic >...
TAAAATTTGCGATAAAAATCAATATTATTATTTCTTGTAAGAGTTGAATTTAATAACCTTTATTGAGCCAATACTATTTTTATTGAAAGTGAGGCGAATCGTGAATGATAAAATTAAATTTGAGCTTATTGATGGTATTGATTTCATGCTTCTTGAGTTTGAACTAAAACAAAATTTACTCGCTGAAGATTTAAAAACGCTGGATTTGCCGGATCCAGTGAAGTTAAAATTTTCCAATAGGCTCTTTGTTATCTCGGGTCGCGGACCTATCTGGCTTTATTGTTATCTTACCCATTTTTATCATGTGTGTCGAGCTATAGCAGTTTTTGATCCACGTTTTCAAGCTGCTGTTGTAGTTCAAACTCATGATGATTCATATGAAGTTGGAGATCTTGTTAAAATAGACTCTTCGCAACTACACATGGGTAAATAAGGAATTTTTGGCTCTTCTCTTATTTTTAGTGCTAAGTCTTACAAAAAAAATTATGAGTAAATATTGAATAAACTTAAATAATAATTTTGGTACTTTTTCAGGACTTTCGGCTTTTGACTGTTGACTTTAGGCTGTAGCAAACAGCAAATAGCTTTAAATATAAATAATTAATTTAATATTTAAATTATTTTGACTAACGTTCAAATATATTTCTTTTGAAGTAAAATTATTAAAATAAAATAAAAAAGTTGATGAAAAATATTTAAATTTCCGTTGCAAAAATAGAGAAAATTTATATTTTTAAGTCATTGGTAAAAGATATTTATCTTGCTATTTGCCAATTTTGACTTTAAAATTTAAACATTCAACTTCATAGATAACTTTTTTTGTGATGGAGGACTATATATGACACACGAAATGATGATGCTTGTTTTTCAGCTTGGAATCATTATTTTTTTGGCAAAACTTGGTAACAGAATATTTGAAAAAGTCCATATCCCTGGTCTTATTGGCGAGCTTGTTGTTGGCATCATAATAGGGCCTTATCTTCTGGGTTCTCTATCACTACCAGGATTCCCCGATGGAATTTTCCCGTTGGGTCATAATTTCCCGGTTTCAACTGAACTTTATGGAATTTCAACAATAGCTTCAATAATTCTGCTTTTTATTTCTGGAGTTGAAACAGACTTAAATCTGTTTATCAGATACAGTGTGGTAGGTGGTTTTGTCGGTGTCGGAGGGATAATTTTTTCCTTTCTTTTTGGTATGCTTGTTGCTTTATTTTTTTCAGGCCCACTATTAGGTAAATCGATGGGTTTTTTTTCACCACAAACACTTTTTTTAGGCGCTATGGCTACAGCAACTTCTGTAGGTATTACGGCAAGAATTCTCTCAGAGAAAAAAAAGATGGAGTCGCCTGAAGGAGTTACCATCCTCGCTGGTGCAGTAATAGACGATGTTGGTGGTATCATAGTTCTTGCTATAATTCTTGGTATTGTTGGTTCAAACACAGATAACGGTGGTCTTGACTGGGGAAAGATTGGTATTATTGCAGCAAAATCTTTTGGAATATGGCTTGCTGCGACTGCTATTGGTATCCTTGCATCTCATAGAATAAGTGGTTTGCTTAAACTTTTCAAGACAAAAACAACTATAGCGATAATGTCGCTTGGCCTGGCTCTTATAGTAGCTGGTTTTTTTGAAGAAGCTGGTCTGGCTATGATTATTGGAGCTTATGTAACTGGTTTATCACTTTCAAACACAGATATAAAAAATCTTATAAACGAGATACTTCATCCTCTATATGAATTTTTTGTACCAATTTTTTTCTGTGTAATGGGTATGCTTATTGATGTCAGAACTTTTGCATCTCCTAAGGTTATCCTTTTTGCTCTTATATATACAATTGCTGAAAGTTTAGCAAAGATTTTAGGTTGTGGTTTGCCTTCTCTAGCATTCAATTTTAACCTTAAAGGAGCTTATAGAATAGGTGCTGGTATGATCCCTCGTGGTGAAGTAGCATTAATTATAGCTGGTATCGGTATTTCAGCTGGTTTCATTCAACAGGATGTTTTTGGTGTGGCTGTTTTTATGACTTTAGTTACAACACTTGTGGCTCCTTCTTTCCTGATTTCTGCCATGAATATTAAAGGCAGTGGTACTAAAAAAGAATCTAAGGTAGAGCAGATTGATAGCTATGTTTGCTCATTTAAATCAAATGAACTTGCCGAACTCATGCTACAAAATACCATTGAGTTATTTGATGAAGAAGGCTTTTTTGTCAGTACTTTAAATCCACAGGATAATATCTATCAGTTAAGAAAAGATAGATATGTAATAACAGTAAGCTTAAATGGGCAGGATTTAATATTCCACTATCGTAAAACTGATGAAGGCATAGTTCTTGGCAGTCTGGTAGATGTTTTTGCAAAGGTGGAAAAGATGCTTCAGGGGTTAAAAGAACCAATAAATAAAAATGAAGCAATTAAAGCCTTGTTTGAGCAAAAAGAAGAAGAAAGGACTCCACCAATTGATCCTAAGTATTTCAATATTAATTACATTATCCCGGATCTTAAATCTAAGACCAAAGAAGGAGTTATTCAGGATCTTCTCAGTATTTTAGTTGAAGATAATACAAAAATTGATTTCTCTTATGCCTTTAAAGAACTTATGAAGAGGGAAAATGAGATGAGCACAGGTCTTCAAGATGGTGTTGCTATCCCTCATACTAAAATTGAAGGTATAGATAAGATAATCTGTGCTGTAGGAATTTCAAAAAGCGGGATAGATTTTAATTCACTTGATGGAAAACCTTCGCATATCTTTTTTCTCATTTTAAGTCCTATAGCAGGAACAAATAGACTTGAACTTTTATCACAGATTGCAAAAAAGATGACTGAAAAAAACAGAAGAAAACTTTTAAATGCAAAATCTGCAGAGGAGATCTACGAGATTCTAACGACAGAAGGCTGATAGAAATAAATTTTTTTTATGATTTTTGACTTTTAGTATTTATTTCAGTATTTTTTAAACAAATAAATTAGATAAGGAAAAATTATGGTTATAGTATATTCTACGCCAACCTGTCCATATTGTTCTATGGTTAAAGAATATCTTAAAAACAAAAATATCCCTTTTAGTGATATCGATGTTTCTCAAAATATCACTGCTGCAGAGGAGATGATCCGCAAGTCTGGTCAAAGTGGTGTTCCCGTGATAGATTTTAATGGACAAATAGTTATTGGTTTTGATAGATCAAAACTTGATAAACTTATCAAATAAATAAAGCCGCAGTGATGCGGTTTTATTTATTTAAAAACAAATCATATGTTACTTTGGACAATAAAAGCAGGAGGGCTATTATAAAAACTGGTTTAATTATCTTGCTTCCTTTTTTAACAGCTAGACCTGAACCAACCCAGTTACCTACAACTGAACAGATTGCACAAAGCACTCCAAGCTCTATAAATACTGACTTATGTGTTAAAAAAGTTGCCAATGCGGCAATATTGGAAGATAGATTTACAACTTTTGCATTTCCTGAGGCAGTGGTCATATCAAAGTGAAGTAAGGTTGTATATACCAATATAAAGAAAGTCCCGGTTCCGGGGCCAAAGAAACCATCATACATACCGATAATTAAACTTGCTGCTGCAGAAATCAGGTAAGGTTTTATTCCATGAAAATAAGTAAGAGAGTCATTAACATTTTTTTCAACATTATCATTTTCATTTTTTTGTAATAAAGTAAATACTGCTATTATAGGAATAAGAATTATAAGTAGTATTCTAATAAAATCAACAGGTATAAGTAATACAAGTCTTGAACCTATTGAAGAACCAACCAAAGCAAATATTACAGAGACAACTCCTATTCTCCAGTTGATTTTACTATGCGAAGCAAAACGAATTGTTGCAAAAAAAGTTCCAATTGTTGAAGAAAACTTATTTGTTCCAAGGACGACATGGCCACTTAAGCCAAGAAAAAGGTACGCAGGTATCGATATTATCCCACCTCCTCCTGCTATTGAGTCTATCACTCCAGCAAGAAAGATAGAAAAAAAAACTACGATCAGTTGCCATATAGCAAAATCAGTTATATGCATATTGTTTTTATCCTGAATTATTGAGTTTAAATTCTATTTTTTATTAAAATTTGAGGTTTTTCTTTAAATATATGCTCTTTTTCATTTATAAAAGATAAATATTTGCAGCAATATATCAATCTTCATTCATCGGCTAAAATTAGCATAAAATTTTTTAATAGGTAGGTAAATTTTCCAAAAATTTAACTTGACATTAATGAATATCAGGTTATAAAGATATTAGAGGCGATTTTATCGTCTCTTTTTTTATTTTTTTACAATAATTTAGCTTTTTTCGCTTTTTTTTATATACCTTAGCCATACAAAAAAGCTAAAGGTATCTTTCCTCTTTCTATATCTGTATAATTTTTAGATTAAATTATTGCCCACATAAAAAAAAGCGAAGAATTTATTTTATAAAACATCATCTTTTTCATATTTAGATATCCAATTTTATTAATCCTATAATCGATATCTTCACTACTTGTAATCCAAAGGATTAAAATCAAAAAGATAATTGTTTTATTGTTTATGATTATTTGAGATTAATATCTTTATTATTTGATATTTTATTTTGTTATTTAATAATTTATATTGTTTAAATAAAAAAATCTAAAATATAATGTTTGAAAAAAGAAATATACAATAATCTTATTCAAGTATTACGCAGGGAACAATTATGAATAAAAAGCAAGATTTTAATAAAAAAGATGGTAATAAAAAAGAAGTCTTCAAGAAAGATACTTTTAAAGATAAGAATACTTTAAACAACAATAAGTTAACAGAGGGTTTATTAAATATCGAACAATTTAAAAATACACTTTTATCTGAATCTAAAAGTATTTTCCCGATAAATGGAATTAACCTTGTATCTTTGGTTATTACACCCAGGAAACTGGTACAGATAACGATAATGAAAAAAGGAGGAATAACAATCGACGATTGTCAGTATATTTCAAAAATATTTCAACCGCTTATACCGGAAGATTATGATTTTCAAGTTCAAAGTCCTGGTATAGGTTTTGAGATACGTCCTGGTACAAAAGAATTTGAACTTTTAAGTTTATTTGAACAGCTACCAGTAAAGGTTTTTTATTATGAGGAAAATAGAGATAATTCAGAAGTAAATGATAATAATAAAAAAGTACTTGAAGCCAGTGGAACCTTTAGTATTGTTACTGATGGGTTAATTTTAAAGAAGTTCAGTAATAAAAAAAAGAATAAAGATAATAAAGAAATAGAACTTCTGCAGGTTCCTTTTGATAGAATTATTAAAATTAAAACTACTTTCTTTTCGGAGGAGATATGACAAGAAGAAGTTCAACTAAAAGTAACGCGAACGAATTTTACAATGAGATAGAAAATATTGCAAAAGAAAAAAATATTTCGACTGAAATAGTGCTTGAATGCTTTAAAAGAGCTTTAATAATTGCATATAGAAGTTATATATATAAAAGTGAAGGAACAACAAAGGAAGATAAAAGAAAAGATAAAACAAATGATGTAAATCTTACAATAGCAAGAAATAAAAATCAACTTGAAATACTTATTGAAAAAAAAGTCGTTAAGAAACCAGAGTTTTTACTGAAAGAGATTTCTTTAAAGGATGCAAAAAAGATAAAAGAAGATGTTCAATTAGATGATACAATACTTGTCCCTGTTGATTATAGTAACTTTCCATCCACTGTTGTGAGATCAGCGATAGATTCTTTTACAAATGAGATCCAGAATTATGTTGGTAACAAGCTTTATGAAGAATATAAAAAGCTTGAAGGCTCTATAGTCATTGGAAAAATTCATCGTATAGTTAAAGGAACAGCATATGTTTATCTCGATGAATCTAAAATCGAGGCATATTTACCACCTGAAGAGAAATCTCCACTCGATGATATAAAAGTTAATGAATCTAAAAAATTTCTTATAAAACTTGTAAAATCTGACAGTGTTGCCGACGATAACGATGACAAGAAGCAGAAGAAAGAGAAAAAAAAGGCTGTTCCTACTATTATTCTTTCACGAAATGATCCAAAATTTGTTCAGAGGCTAATAGAAAGTGAATCTGAAGAGGTAGCAAGGAAAGAGGTCGAGGTTGTTAAGATTGTCAGAGAACCAGGATATAAAACCAAGGTTGCTGTTTCATCTAAAATTCCCGGTAAAGATCCAGTTGGAACTGTGCTTGGTAAAAATTCATCTAGAATTTCAAATGTAAGGTTAGAGCTTGGTGGAGAAGTTATCGAAGTTGTCCAATATTCACCTAATGAAATTGAATACATCCAGAATGCTTTAAATGTTTCCAAATTCGGTTATGGTAAAATCATTAAGGTCAAAGATACTCCCGAAGAAAAGAGATGTATCTTTGTTCTTGATAAAGATTCGGATAAAGATAAAATTGTTGGCAAAAGTGGTAATAATGTTAGACTTGCCTCCAGATTGACTGGCTGGAAGATAGATGTTAAAACACGAAACGAATTTGAAAACTCAGAGATATACAAACTTATAAGCAAAGATATCGATGAATTATTCGCAAAACAAACTGTGACAGAAGAAAAAGAGGAACTGGAAGAAATAGGTGAAGATGCTTCTATAACTGTTTTACAGGATCAGCTTGGAAATGAAATCATTAAAAAGCTTCAAAATGCCGGGATAGATCTTGTATCAACACTTATTGATTGGCACGAGAGTCATAGACTTCAAACTATAAACTCTCTCTCACCTTCAGAGCTTCTAACGATAAATCGATTCATAGAACAAAATGTCGAAATTGAAGATGATGAAGAAGAGGAGGAGTTTGAAAATGATTATGCAGAATGCCCTAACTGCCATAAAAAGATTGACCCTGATGCCTCTGAATGTCCTTATTGTGGAATTAAATTTGAAGAATAAAAAATTTGTATAAAATGATTTTAAGATATTTAATTCAATTGCAATTTGTAAATTTTAGAGTAGATATGAAACAGGAGTATTATTATTAAAATGAGCAAAAAGAAGATCATAACTTACCTGAAAGAAAAAGAACTTACAGAAACTCAAGTAAGAAATATAATTACCAAATATGGATTTAACCCTGAAGATTTAACTAACGAAGATATCCAGAAAAAGATAGATGAAGAAGTTGAAATATATAGGAAGCCTCAAAAAAAACTTATTATCAAGAGGAAAGTGGTCAAAAAAGCTACTATAAAAGCAAGTGTGGATGTTGATTTAGAAACACCACAAACTGACGAAGAGGTTAAAGCTCCTGTTTCTATTAGTGAAACTGGGAATGTTGCCACAAAAACCCTATCAAAGAAGGAGAAATCTTCTATCACCGAACCTATGATGGTAGAAGCGACCTCATCTAAAGAAAATGAAAGCATAGAAAAAGCTGCTCTTAGAACTACTAAAAGAAAAAGCAAAACTGAAGATAATGTTTCAGTCATAGAAGCTCCACTTGAAAAAACAGAAAAACAAGCAGAGACTTCTGTTAAAGCTAAAAAAACAGAGAAAATAAATGCAGATAATTCAAGTAAAGCCGAAAGTGCTGAAACAAAAACATATGAGAACAAAAATGAAACTGCTGAAGCGATAGATGCTGAGGTAGAAAACACTCTGGATCAGGAAGATAAGAAAGAAGGAAAAAATAGAACAACTTTTGAGTCAAATAAAAGATATACATATAAACCCTCTGAATCAAGTCAAACTGCTTCTACTGAACATCATAAAAAAAGGATTTTTATAAGGAAAAATACTCCTGCTCCAACCACTACAAGAGAAAGACCTCATTATCAAAATTATCAGAGAACTGGTCAACAGCAAAGACCTCAAAACTTTTTTTCATCATTTTCAAAAGGTCAGAAAAATTCACAAACTACTACTCCAGTTGTTGAAAACACATTTCAGAAAAAAAAGAAATATGTTGAGCATAAACCAGAGATAAAAGATAGGGATGAATTTAACAATAAACTTAATCCAATTTTAAAGAAAAAAAGGGAAACAGAGTTTGCAATTCCACTGGAGATTGAAATTCCAGAATCAATTTCAGTTTCGGAACTGGCAAGAAAGATGAATATTAAAGCGAATATACTCATTCAAAAGTTGTTTGAGATGGGAAATTCTGTTACTATTAACCAGATGCTGGATGCTGATACAGTAGAGATACTTTTATCAGATTTTAATTGTAAAGTTAAGAGAACTTCCATATTCGATGCTGTAAAGATCCCTATTCAGGACAATATAGTTCCTGAACTTAAGAAAAGGCCACCTATTGTTACTGTCTTAGGTCATGTTGATCATGGTAAAACAACGCTTCTTGATAGGATAAGAAAAACAAACGTTGCTTCAACAGAGGTTGGAGGGATTACTCAGAGAATAGGAGCATATAAGGTTAAGATAAAGGGAGAAGAGATAGTTTTTATAGATACCCCCGGGCATGAAGCATTTACATCTATGAGAGCTAGAGGTGCAAGTGTTACAGATATAGCAATACTGGTAGTCGCAGCCGATGACGGAGTTATGCCTCAAACAGTAGAAGCTTTAAATCATGCGAAACAGGCAAAGGTCCCTATAATAGTTGCTATGAATAAGTGCGATAAGCCTGATGTCAAGACCGAAAAGATAATGACTGATCTTACAGCTTATGATATTCTTCCACAGGAATGGGGTGGAGATACAATGTTTATACCTATCTCTGCACTTAAAGGAGATGGTGTTGATGAACTTCTTACCGCAATACTCCTTGTTGCAGAATCTCTCGATCTAAAAGCAGACTACAATCCTAAAAGATGGGCTGATGGTGTTGTTATTGAGTCTCGACTGGATAAAGGTAGAGGTATTGTTGCAACTGTACTTGTTAAAAATGGTATTTTAAAGGAGAAGGATTTCTTTATAGCTGGTAACTACGATGGAAAAGTTAAAATTATGACAGATGAAAATGGTGTTAGACTGGATAAGGCTTATCCTTCTACACCAGTAGAGGTCATAGGTTTTGAGCAGTTACCAGATGCTGGTTGTATTTTGCAGGTTGTTGACTCTGAAAAAACAGCAAGAGATATTGCTAGAAAAAGAAGAGAACTGGAAATATATGAAAAGCAGAAAGAAAACGCTGTAAATTTAGCCAATATTCTTACAAAAATAAATAAGGGTGAAGTTGGTGAACTAAATTTAATAATAAAAGCAGATGTTCAGGGGATGGCTGAAGCTTTAAAGACATCACTTGAGAAACTTTCAGTTCCAAAAGTAAAGGTAAATGTTATCTTATCTTCTGTTGGAGCTATTACAGAGTCAGATGTCAACCTTGCTGCTACTGCTAAAGCTATAATTATTGGCTTTAATACTAAACCAACAAAAGAAGCACAACTTATTGCAGAAAGAGAAAATATCGAAATTCGTCGATATAGCATAATTTACGATGTAATAGAAGATGTTAAGGATGCCATGCTTGGCCTTGCTGCACCTAAGTTTAGAGAAGAGATAATAGGGGAAGTAGAAATACGGCAGATATTTAAAATACCCTCAATTGGTGTAGTCGGCGGAGCCTTTGTAACAAAGGGAGTTATAACAAAAGACGCTCAGTGTAGAATATTTAGAGACAACACTCTGATATATACCAGTAAAATTGGTTCGCTGTATAGATTTGAAAATCCAGTAAAAGAAGTAAAGCAGGGGATGGAATGTGGTATTACAATTGAAAAATATAACGATTTACATGAAAATGATATAATCGAGATATTTAAAAATGTCGAAGAGAAGCAGAGTTTTGAGGAACTTGCTGCTTATCAAGAAACTGAAAACAGTGATAAAGCAAATAAAATAGAAAAGGAATAGTAAAAAAGTCATATAAGGGTTTAATTATGCCACAATCAAACGTTAATCCTAGAAAACTAAGGTTAGCGGAAGCTATTTTACATATAGTTCAAAGTGCAATTATTTTTGAAGTTGAGCATAAGGATATACATAAAACCACTTTTATAAATAGAGTCGAAATTTCTGATGATAAAAAATATGCTAAAATATTTGTAGTTCCTGGTTCTTCTGATATAGCTAAGATAGAAAATGAGATAGATGCTCTCAACAAAATTTCTGGTTTTTTTAGAAAAAAAATAGCATCGGAAGTTAAAGTCAGGGTGGTCCCCGAGCTGAAGTTCGTTTTTGATGCAGGATATATTAAAGCTGAATCAGTACTAAAAACTTTAAATAACCTTAACAATGAAGATAATCCACAATAGATACTACCACTTACTATCAGCTTTCAAACTAGAATCAATAATAAAGAAAATGATATTATGGCAAATGTTTCATACAATCTTTTAGATGATTATAAAAAGATAAGCAAAGACTTTGTTTTAACTATAGGCAACTTTGATGGTCTGCATACAGGTCATCGTTTGATTATCGAAAAGACACTTGAAGATGCAAAAAAGCTTAATGCTACTGCTTGTGTCATATCATTTTATAATAAACCAGCTCCTCTTTTTGCTTCAAGTTATGTAAACACTCAGATCCTGCCTTTGAATGAAAAGATCAATGCTCTTTGTGAATATGGTTTTGAAAATATTTTTCTTTTTAACTATAATTCTCCTTTAAAAGATTTAACAGCAATCGAATTTTTAGATTTTCTTAAAATTAATACACATATAAAAAGTATTACAGTTGGGGAAAATTTCCTTTTTGGAAAAGGTAGAGGTGGAGATGTTGAACTTATTAAAAACTTTTTTTCTAAAGAAAAGATAAAGGTCAATGTTATTCCTCTTTTGTTTGATAATGGAGTCCTGATCTCATCTACCATGATAAGGCAAAGGATATTGAGTGGAGATTTTTCAATTAATAAATATCTTAAAAATCCTTTTTATATACAGGGATGTGTTGAAGAGGGAAAACATCTTGGTCGAGTTTTAGCTTTTCCAACTGCAAATATCTATATTTATGATCAGATTAAACCAAAAGCCGGTGTATATGCAACCATAAGTTTATTTGAAAAGGACAATTTGAAATTTTCGATGACTCATGTTGCAGAAGAGGGAAATATTGAGACACATATTTTTGATACTCAAGTTGATCTTTATAACAGGGAATTAAGAGTATACTTTATCTGCTTTATACGTAATAATATTAAAGTAAGTTCAATAGATGAGCTTTCACATCTTTTATCAATAGATGAAAGCGATATTAAAACTTTCTTTAATGGCTACTATAGATCAATGGATGGAGCAAAGAAATATTTTCAGAATATTACTCATAAGTCAGACTTATTTTTTGAGGAAAAAAAAACTTTTGGGAGTTTTCATGGGAGAACAGAATGTTGATAATCGAAATAATCTATTAAATGATAGAGCAAACGATGAAAATAAACAACCAGACAGATGCATATTAGAAGAAGATCAGGTTCTATATTCTCTTGTAGAAAATCTCAAGCTTGAGATATTAAAAAGAGTTAAAATAAGTGAGCACACTATAAATCTTGTTCTAACTGCTTTCTTTAGTGGTCTTCATCTGCTACTGGAAGATTTACCAGGTATGGGAAAAACTACCCTGGCGAAAACTCTTGTCTCCTGTATAGATAACACTGCAGATCAAACTTTTCTCTTCAGGCGTATTCAATTTACAGCAGATCTTTTACCATACGATATAATCGGGACTGAAATTTTTGTCAAAGAAAAAAATGATTTTATCTTTAAAAGTGGTCCTGTATTTGCAGGAGTTTTGCTAGCAGATGAACTAAACCGTGGAAATCCAAAGGTTCAGTCTGCCCTTTTAGAAGCCATGGGTGAAAATCAGGTTACAGTTTCAAATAAAACGTATAAGTTACATGATCTTTTCTTTGTAATAGCCACTCAGAATCCTATAGAAATAGAAGGAACCTTTCCATTACCAAGATCATCTCTCGATAGGTTTGGTTTAAGCATAAGCCTTGGTTACCCTTCAGAAGAGCAGCAAAAGGATATTTTAAAGAATAATTTACTTAAGTTCAATCCAGATTCGATAAATAAGGTTATAAAGCTTGCTGATATTGAAAAGATAAGAAAAAGAGTAGATTCTGTTTATATAGATAGTAAGCTTATAGATGTGATAAATGAAGCAGGCATATTATCAAGAGCTTCAAAAGAGTTTTATCCAGGTTTTTCGGTGCGTGCACTTCTTCATCTTTTAAACGCTTCTAAGGCTTATGCCTTTGTAAGCCGTGGTGCAAGCTTTGTTACAGACGATGACTTAAAAAAAGTATTTATTCCTGTAGTATCTCACAGATTATACAACAAATTTGACAGAACTGAACTTACATCTTTTCTTGATGAAATATTATCAAAAAAATACTGGCAAAACAAGGATAATTAGATGATTATTCCTTTTATTCTTGCAAATATTGTGACTTTCTTTTTCAGATCAAATGGCTTTATAAATCTTATATTTATTTTTTTATCTCTTTTTAATGCTTTTTTTCTCTTATATTATCTTGCTTTATACATCTATATCCATACGAGAAGAAAATCTATCCAAGCAGATCTTATGCTTCCAAAATATATTATCAATAGTGATCTGACATTATCTTTAAAAATTTCACCGATTTTTATTTTTACATTAATTTCCATAAAAATAAAAACTGATAAATCTGAAATTATCTTTATCTATGATTCTGTAAGCCACAAGTTCAAGGCAAGACCCTTTTATCGAGCAAATCATAAGATACTTTCGTATGATATATATTTTTATGATCCTGTTTATTATTTAAAGCTCAAAATAAATATTGCAGAGAAGAATATTATCAACTACTTTAAGTCAGATTCAGAATCTGTAAATACTGGTATTTTGCCTTTAACCAGGGAAGATTATCGTCTTTATAAGGCTTTTGATGATTCCTCTTTGATTCGAGATTATCTCTTTGGTGATGATATAAGAAAAATACTCTGGCGAGTTCTAGCTCTTGTTGATGAGATAAAGGTTCGTAGTGATTGGTTTGAGAATAGTTCACACAATTTTATTCCATTTCAGGTTGTTGGTATCTATCATCCAGACTATTTTTTTTCAAATTTTATAATTTACAAGATATATAGCCTTGTTCATGCCTTATTTTTAAAAGAACTGAATGTTTCTATAAATGGGGTAATTTTCTCAAGGGACGATCTGAAAAAATTGCAGGACTATCTTTTTAAAATCTATGAAGATGAAAAAAATAAGATTATAGATTTTACACCTTTAAAAGACTCAATCTTGCTTATTAGTGCCATTTCCATAAACTTAAATCCAGACAAAGAGCTATGGATACCAAAGAATAGCAAGATATACTATCTAACGATGAAAGATTTTTTCAATGTTGATAGCCAAAAATATATTGTTCACTCTTACAACCTCTGTAGAGCATTTAACCTTTTATTTAAATATCCCTCCATAAGTAAGGTAGCAAACACTTATCTTAAAGAGCTTTACGAATATGATGTACTATTTGAAAAAAGGTACCAGATTGTCTGAGAGTAAAACTAAACTTAATATTTTTCTTAAGCGATACGAAAAGCAGATTTTGATACTTTTATATAGTTCAATTCTTACCTCTTTTATCCTTTTTTTATCAACTGATATTTTCTTCTTTATTTTAGTTCCTGTGCCACTTATAATCTTTATCTTCTACACTAAAAGTTTGAATAAACTAAAAGTTGGAGTAAAACTATTATTAACATTGCTATTTACGCTCATCCTGCTTTTTGTTTTTTCTTTGATAACTCAACTAATAAGTTTCAAAACGAACTTTGTAATTTTAAATGTTATATTCTTTAGTCTTATCTTTATGGCTCTTTCTTACCTTATATTTATTTTAAATCTTATATTAATAAAAAAGCCGGTTTTATATTTTATTTTTAATACAATTATAATTTTTCTTCTTTCAGTACTTATTCATTCTATTTTGCTTCAAATCATATTCATAGTCTTTTTAATATTTATAACCAGTCTAACATATTTTCTTGCAATAAAGCCTGATAACTTTACCCTTAAGAATCTCTTATACCTTTTAATTGTTCTTATTTTAATAGGTTTCTTTACATTTTTAATAAGTCAACTATTCAAAAGTGACAGCGGGCAAAACCTTTTAAAGGAGTCATTTTTTAAGTATCAATTTAACGATAGGGTGACCTTGAAATCTGACTATAATTTTCAGGGAAGTCTCCTCTTTTTTGCTAAACTTGGTGATTCAATGCTTTTAAAAGCAGTATCTTATCCTTATTTTAACCGTGAAAAGGGTTTCTATATGACTGATATAAGGGATCTTCCTTTTCCTGCTATTTTGACGGATTTTATATGGGAAGATAAAGGGTACATAAAAGGAGGTGATAGAAAAGAGGAAGATGTTACAATATACAATGTTAATCTTTCAGAAGGAACGGTTTTTGCACCAAATGAGCCATACCGTATTGTTCCATATCAAAAGATTCCGGAGAGCAAATTCACCTCAGTTTTTTCAGCATATTCTTTATCTGCTCAAAAAATTGAAGAAAAACTCTGGCAGATTGATATCTCCTGGGATAGTTTGAGTCCAGAAGAATATAAAAAATATACAGATGTTGGTAAAAAGGATGATGAAATCCTCGACTTAATCTCACAGTATAAACAGTATTTCCAGTCAAATACAGATTTAATTACATTTTTTTATTACTACTTTAAACAAAATTATTACTATTCGATTACCACAAACCAGGAAGATGGATACACAGGATTGAAGTCATTTATATTTAAAACAAAAAAAGGTTACTGTGCCCATTTTGCCTCAGCTTATGCTCTAATATTGCGATACCTTGGAGTTCCAGCTCGTGTAGTTGGTGGATTTAAAGCCATGGAAGATAATAAGATAATGGACTATTATCGCTTCTATGACTTTAATGCACACTCATGGGTTGAGATCTATACAGATACCTATGGATGGATTCCTATAGATCCAACATCCGACAGACTTGCTGAAGATGAAGTCTTACCATTCCAGAAGCCATCTTCTCAAGATGAATCTTCTTACCTTGAAGATATAATAAATATAGAGAAAAAACTTAAACCAGTCGAAAAAGAAGAAAATAAAAATAAATCCGAAAATAGCATAGAAAACTCTATAAAAGATCTACTATTTAAATATAAAAAAACAATTATTATTGCTATTTTTATAATTGTTGGCTTGCTTATATTGTACTTTATTTTTAGATTTAAAATTATGGTTCTTTACTCTTATTGTAATAAAAGATATTTAAGAAAGATGATTAAAGTTTACATGAAAAAGCTTTCTAAAATTGTAAAAAAAGAATACCTTACAGCTGAAGAATTATTTTCTTATATAAAGGAGGCTACTCCGGATGATAAATCACGAGAAGAGTTGGATTTCTTTATTGATATTTATAATAATCTTACCTTTGCTCCGGAAAGCTTAAGAAATGAGAGACTCAGCATAGAAAATTCAAAAAAAGCTTATAAAGCATTTGTTTCAATTAAAAAAAAGATGCAACAGTCGAAAGTACAACAGTCAAAAATCTAAAGTTGAAACTCTAAAGTCCGGGAATAAGATTTTATCAAGACAGTCAAAAGTCTAAAAAAAATAATAAAAAGAATCTTTAAAATACAATCCAATTTTGATAATAGTATAGGATTTGTATGAAAGCCTTTTATTAATAGGGTAAAAGAAGTTGATAAAAAAAAATAAATGTTTATAAATATAGATAAGACATACACAATAATATGGAATATAGATTTTCCTGAATCTTCATCCAGCCATCATCAATCACAAGATTTATTTATAGTGTTTAAGTTTTATTATTGTACTTATCAATATGTCTGGCATGTATGGTAAAAAATTTATATTAAATACTTTTATTAAAGTGATAATCATTTAATTTATGCTCAAAAATAATGGTGCGAAAGTTATCTTACTAAATTATCTTCTAAAATTATCTTATTAATATAATATGGTACTTCCGGTTAATTGCATACTTTTTAGGCTTCTCGCAACACAGTGAAGAGCTTATATTTTTTTGCTTTTTGCTTTTCTTTTTATGACTTAACCTGAAAAAGAAGCGAATATCAAAAATAGGTTTTTCATAGTAGATGAAGAGCGAAAAGATAATTTACCGGATGAACCTATAATACGGCTGAAATATTGAAAAGGATTTTAAATTTGATATGGAGTCTACAAAATTTAAATCTAAACCAAAACTTACCATTTATTTGTACGCTACTTTTTCGATGCTTTTCTGGGGACTTTCATTCGTCTGGGTTAAGATAGCTTATGAATATTATCGACCTATTACGCTTGTTACTATTAGACTTTTTGTGGCTACCATTATATTGGCAATATTTTTAATTTTTAGAAAACCAAAGGTAGAAATCGTAGCAAAAGATTTACCAGTATTCGCACTCCTGGCTTTTTTTGAACCATTTTGCTATTTTTTAGGTGAAAGTTTTGGGATGCAGTTTGTTTCTTCCACGCTGGCTAGCGTTATAATAGCAATGATTCCAGTAATTGCACCTTTTTTTACCTTCATTTTTTACAGGGAAAAGTTATCATTATCTGGTTTCTTAGGACTTTTCATATCATTTTCAGGAGTTTTATTCTTAATAATTGACAAAAATTTTAAGCTGGTAGCCGAACTTGAAGGTATACTCCTGCTTTTCTTTGCAGTGTTTTCATCTATTGGATATAGTCTTATTGTTAAAAAATTGACTTTAAAATATGATTCAATCACGATAATAACAATGCAAAATGGTTTTGGATTTGCTTATTTTCTTCCATTTTTTTTAATCTTTGATTTCAAGCATTTTATAACAGTTACCCCTGATATTCGCTTGATTACAACTATTTTACAGCTTTCAATATTTGCCAGTGTTCTTTCATTTATACTTTTTACATCAGTTATTCGACAACTTGGTATAAACACATCAAATATATTTACGAACTTGATACCACTTTTTACAGCTCTTTTTTCATTCATAATTTTGAAAGAAAAGTTCAATTTTCAAAAGATAGCAGGTATATTGCTTGTACTTCTTGGTGTTTTTGCATCTCAAATTGACTTGAACTCAATCTTTAAAAGGAAGAAGATAAAAAATCAGTAAATATTAAAAATCAATAATTGTATATTAAGGAGGATTATATGGCAAAAGAACTTGTCGATGTTCAAAATAGAAAGGCAAATCATCCTATCACCATTGATCACGTTGGCATAAAAGGGATAAAATATCCTATACAGGTTTTTGATAAGAAGAGAGGATTTCAACATACTGTGGCTGAAGTGGCTATGTTCGTAGATTTGCCAAGTCACTATAAGGGTACTCATATGAGTAGATTTATTGAGATTTTATCAACTGTGGATGGTGAAATCTCAGTAAAAATGCTATTAAAGATACTCAGGAGAATGAAAGAGCAATTGAATGCAGAGACTTCGAAAATAGAGTTCCATTTTCCATACTTTATAGAAAAAATAGCACCAGTATCGCATAGTAAGGCTTATGTGGATTATGACTGTACTTTAACAGCAACTTTAAAAAAACATTTTTCGTACATTTTGAAAGTGATTGTTCCAGTTCACACTCTGTGCCCTTGTTCAAAAGAGCTCTGTAATGTTTCAGCTCATAACCAGAGGTCTTATGTCAGTGTAACTATAGAAGCAAGAAGTGTTATATGGATTGAGGACATCGTTGATATTGTTGAACGAAATTCATCTTCACCGATATATTCATATTTGAAACGAACTGATGAGAAATATATTACAGAATATGCCTATAATCATCCTATGTTTGTTGAAGATATAGTTAGAGCAATTTCAGCAGAATTTGAAAAAATGAATGATCTAAATTATTTTAAGATAGAAGCAGAAAATATGGAATCTATTCATAATCATAATGCATACGCAAGCATAGAAAGGAGAATGAAGGATTGATCAAAACTGATATTTATTCACAGACTTTTAGCTTTAGATTTTTAATGGTTGAAATTGCATGAATTTATAAAGAGTTAACAAATAAAAGAAGAACTACGAAAATTGTATGAAATTTTTCAATTCGAGTAAAGAGAAAGAAAATTTTGATGAATTTTATCAAAAAAGTTCTACAAAGGAACTTATAAACTATATTAATAAACTAAATGCCCTTTCAATAATGTTTGAAGATGAAAAATATTTCACTTCTCAACGGAGATATGAAAAGGTTCCTGCTATAGATTCTCAAACAGCAAGATTACTTTACTTTATAGCACTTATGAAGAAACCTTCAAACATTCTGGAGATAGGTTTTGGTAGTGGATTTTCAGCATACTCTTTATATTGCGGAGCTGTAAACAATATACGGCATTTTATTACATATGAACACGAAAAAAAAAGATTTACAAGAGGGAAAAAATATATTGAATCAAAGAAAATAGATATTGAACTTATATTTGACGATTTTAACGAACAATCCATAAAAAGATTAATGGAAAAAGAAAAGATTGTTGCCTTTGATCTGGTATTTATTGATGGGGTAAAAAGAGAGTATCCGGTATACTTTGATCAGGTAAAAAAAATTATCTGTAGAGATTCAATTTTGATATTTGACAATATACTGTTTAATGGCAAGCTTCTAGTGCTAAACAGGAAAAAAGATGGCAAAAACACAGAAGGTGCAAAGATCCTTTATTCATTCAATGAAAATCTTGCAAAAGATAAAGATTTTTCAACTTTGTTTTTGCCGGTGGGTGATGGTATCGCAATAAGTATAAAAAATTAAAACCAATTTTATCTTGATTTTTAAGTGATTCCTGTATTTGTTTACCATTTGCTATGTTTGGTCGGTTGTTTTATATAACGATAAGAAAATAAAGGCTATCTATGCTTAAAAAAATAATTATTTTTATCTGTTTTGCTGCAATTTTATTTATCTTTATAATAAATTCGCCAATTATCAAGCCGGCATCAATCATAAAGATAGTTAGCAGTATCGAAAATGAAAGTATAAAAGTATTCGATTCTTCTGTTGATATAACAAATCTTTTTTACTGGAATAGATTAAACAAGATCACAAGAGTTTCTCCCGGATATAAACTTTCCAGTATTGAGCAGGAAAACTCAACTTATTTTATGGGGAAAGATTTTTTCATGTCCAGGGAAGAAGATGGTATATACATATATGATAAAAAACAAGAAAGAAAGAACTACCTTGGAGATTCCTCTCTTATCCTCTCAAATAAAGATTCTGATCTTTTTGCACTGGTAAAGAAAAATGGAATGGAAATAGGATTTTATCAGTTTATTCCTCTTGAAAATAAGGGAGTTTTGCTTAAAAATGAAATTTTCCCGAGTTTATATACATCTTATTGTATTACAAGAAATGGTTTTTATTTTGCACTCATGAATGGTTATATTTATTATTTTAATCCTTTTGAAAACATCAGCAGTGAAAGAGCTGTAAGTGAATCCAGTGATATTATATATGGGGTTTCATCAAACTCCGTTACTTCAGATTACGCCATAATATCTGGCTACAATCCTCAAAAGCTCAGTATTTTTAATATAGATGGGACAATTCTTTTAGAAAAGAACATTACAACAACAAAAAATACCTTTATTCATATGCTGGAAAATCAAATGATATTATACAAGGAAAAAAGCAAGATAATTGTCGGGAGATATAATCAAAAGAAATCTACTTCTTTTGAAGAGTATGCCAGTTTAAATATAGAAGGACAACTTTTAGATTGTATAGAATTTTATTCCTATTTTGTATGTATAATTTCAGATGGTAATAGGTACAGCATTGTTGTTTACAGGTATGATGATAATAGATTTTATAAAAAGGATTGGAAATATCCTATTTATCAGATAGATATCCTGGATACAACCGGTGTTTTTGCCGTATACAATGAGAATAATCTCTGGATTTTTGATCTTCAAAAGGAGAACATAAGGTGAAATTTTGTAATAGAAAAAATTTTTATATATTCTACATATTATTATTCATTATAGCCGGAATGCTGGTTTTCCTATTTAACTTTTTTAGTGTTAAAAGTTCAGGTCAGATATATTGTGTTAGAGATTTCTGCAGCTGGCAGGATTCTTTTTTACCTGCTGCTACATTTTCAGTAAATGATAATATTTTCCCATCTTTTTTTGATGGTGAACTTATCTACCACTATAAGAAAATCTCTCCATATCAGCTTGATTTTCTCTTTAAATCCCTTGCTATATATAAATCTAAAGACAGGCTAATAGGTTTTTCTAACTATTTATATCCGGAAGATTTTTTGAAAAAAAATGATGCAATTGAGCTTTCAGAAAAAAATACCCAGGTTTTTATTATAGAAAATAAAGTCTTTTTAAATCCAATTAATGAAATAAAACCTTTTTTAAATACCTCTGTGTCAATCGTTAACTTTTACTATTTAAATGAAGAAGAGGTTCCTGTGGCTTTCAGAACTTCTTATAAGAGCAATGTCATACCCATACTCATTTATGCATATTCCACTTATTTATCAGGTAGATATGCTTTCACAACAAATGTCTATAAACTGGAAATATACCTGGATAAAACAATGGTTTACCAGCGAGAGTTAGATGTTCTATCAAAGGCAAGGATGGTCGAACTTATAACAACTTCGAGTAGACCTCAGTTCATAAAATATATAATATCAAATGTTTCAAATGGTGAGCATACATTAACAGTAAAGGTCTATGATATTCAAGGGCATTCTAAAGAGATTCAAAAAAAATTTGTGGTAAAAACAGATTTAGATCAGTAACATTAAATTAGCAATAGTTTCTTACTGTTTCAATGGAGTAGAAAATGAAAGATCTTTATATGCGTGGTAATGTTAGAGATGGTGAAAAATATAGTAAAATAGATTGCCCACTATGTGGTTCTTCTGATTATAAGGTAGAATATAAGACAAAAAATTTTATTTTTGTTCGTTGTAATGAATGTGGTGTTTTATATCAAAATCCAATTCCGCAAACCAATTTTATACAAAAAAGATACGATGATAAGTATTTTGAATATGAAGTTGAAAATCATAAAAACTTTTTTGAATTGCAGAAGAAAACTTTGAATGACATAAATATAGAAAAACTCGCTGGTGGGATAAAAGGGAAAAAATTTCTTGATATCGGTTGTGCTACTGGAATGCTTTTAAATCACTTTAAAAATCTTGGTGCCATACCTTATGGGGTTGAGATTTGCACGGAATCCTGTCGATATGCCTATGAACACTTTGGATTGACCTTATACAATGGTACTCTTGAAAATGCACATTATGAGAATGATTTTTTCGATATTGTTCATTTTTCTCATCTTATAGAGCATCTTGAAAAACCTATAGAATTTATGAAAGAAGTTTTTCGTATAACCAAAAGAGGTGGTATTATTATAATTACGACTCCACGAGAAGATTCCTTCTGGGCTCATATTTATAAGAAAAAGTGGAGATCGTTGATTCCCGATCATTTAATATTATTTTCAAGATCTCATCTCATATCTCTTGTTAAAATTTCTGGATTTGAACCTATCTTTGAAGAATCGTGGGGTTCTATTCCACTTGATGCAAAACTTAAGTTTTTGAAACCTTTTAGTGATAGATTTGCAAAGAAATTTGATAGGGGAGATGTTCAATGTATCGTTGCTAAAAAAGTTTAAAAAATTCAATAGATTCGTGAGTGAATATTTAGATGAACAAAGAAAACTTAAATCTAGAAAAAGATGATCAGAATTTAACACCGATGATGCAACATTGGGTAAAAATTAAATCAAAATATAAAGATTTTATTATTTTTTATAGACTTGGAGATTTCTATGAGATGTTTGAGGAAGATGCAAGGGAAGCTTCAAAGATATTGAACCTTGCACTAACTAAAAGAGCAGGTCACCCTATGTGTGGTGTTCCATATCACTCATATAAAATATATTTAAAAAAGTTGATCTCATATGGTAAAAAAGTAGTTATATGCGAGCAACTTGAAGATCCAGCAAAAGCTAAGGGAATGGTTAAAAGAGGTGTAGTTGAGGTAGTTACACCGGGGACCATCGTCGAAGAGGATTATCTGTCAGGTGAAAATAATTATATCGCTTCAATATATAGACTGAATAAGCTTATAGGTGTCAGCTGGTGCGATGTGTCTACAGGTGAGTTTTTTGCCTGGGAGCTGGGGTCAAAAAGTGCTGAAGATAAAAATGATAAATTTTCAAATGGAAGCGATAAAGATAAAAATGAGAAAAATAGTGATTTTAAAGAAAATGAAAAACATAAGATCGAAAGCAGTAAAGTTGAAAAAAGCGAAAATAAAAAGAATAACATAAAGTTTGATGAACTTGAAAGTTTGCTTGAAAAGATAAAACCAGCTGAGATATTAATCTGTCAGGATGACAGGGAACTTTTTGATTCCTGCAAAAAGTTTTTTACGACAGGTCTTGTTTCTGGCTATTATAATATATTAACTGCTAAAAACCTTTTATCATCATATTTTAATGTGCTCGATATAAGTCGTATAGGTCTGAAATCTGAGGTCTTACAGGGTTCTTTGAATGCACTTGTCATGTATATA
>Ga0208825_1001073_pt1 | contig 22511 bp, 14 predicted proteins | sample AD_UKC113_MetaG_FD_184450 | JGI IMG/M metagenome (GOLD analysis project Ga0208825, IMG submission 184450) | Active sludge microbial communities of municipal wastewater-treating anaerobic digesters from Hong Kong - AD_UKC113_MetaG (SPAdes)... | ecosystem: Engineered > Bioreactor > Anaerobic >...
CGGGCAGTAGTTACGGTCAAGCAGGCTGCGGGTGCGGTTTTTGTCCATCTTCCCTGGCGGCGTCCGGATTCTAATCCGGAAAAAAAGAAAGTCCTGGTGGTTGAAGCCAGAAGCGGCCAATTTATAACTAACGTCTGGCCGTTAAAAGTTAATAACGACGGCGGAGACTTTCTCTTTGAGGCCAGTGAGGCGCCGGGAGAATATTATTTTTACTACTTGCCCTATAAAATCGAGGGGAAAAACTATCCGGTAGTAACTTACCTGGCGGCTGATTATCAGCCAGAGAAAACCTGGTTCGAGCGCTATGTTCCTGGGACCGATGCTGGTTCAAAATTTAAGCCGTCCTCTCTCCCGCAGGCCGAACTAGTCGCTTTTGAAGCGGTGGATGATTTCAGTTGCTTTTACCCGATGGAAGTCATAGCGACGACAGAAGAAACGGCTAAGACCATTGAAACCTATAAAAACGAACCATTTTTGATTTTTCCTGAAGACCGCGAGCATCCGGTGCGGATGTTTGATCATCTTCCGCTGCGCTGGGTCGAGACCGGCCCTCAGAAGAAATTCGAAGCGAGTGCTGCCCGTGGGGAATATTTTGCTTTTCAGCTTGGCCTTTTTGCCCATCGTCAGAGCCTGGAAAAAATAAGAGTTGTCTTTTCTGACCTGGTTAACCACTCATCAGGCGAGGCAATAAAAGCCAGCAATACAACCTGCTTTAACCTGGGTGGCATGGGCTGGGATGGCCAGCCCTTTGAAAAAGAGTTAAGCCTCGCTCAGAGAAAAGTCCAGCCTCTGTGGTGCGGAATTCAGGTACCGCCAGACCTACCTGCCGGCGACTATGAGGGAGAGGTAGCTGTCTCGGCACAGAATTTGCCGGTTCAAAAAATAAGCTTGAAGATAAAAGTCGAAGATAAGGTTCTTACTGATAGCGGCGATTCGGAACTCTGGCGTCAGTCGCGTCTGCGCTGGCTTAATTCGCAGCTGGCGGTCAATGAGGAAGTGGTCAAACCCTATACGCCACTCGAAGTTAAAGGACGGACGATAAAATGTCTCGGCCGGGCTCTGACCCTTGGAGAAAATGGGTTGCCGGCCAGAATCGAGAGCTTTTTTACTCCCGAACTAACTTCCATAAGCTCGATATCAACCGACCTTTTGAGCCGACCTTTTGAATTTCTGATTAAAACTTCGGAAGGTCAAGCTCAAAGCTGGAAGAGTGAGTCGTTGGCTTTTACCAGAATCACCCCCGGAAAGGTAGCCTGGCAGGCAGTCAATAAAATTCCCGCGCTCGACCTGACGGTTAAAATTGACGGGGCAATGGAATTTGATGGTTACGTGGAATTTAAAGTTAAAGTGGAAGCCGGCTCAGACATACCAGTTGATGATATTTCCCTGCTCATACCGTTACGCCCGGAAGCCTCGACCTACATGATGGGACTGGGCTTTAAAGGTGGCCGACGTCCCTCCTCTTTCGCCTGGAGCTGGGACAGAAACAAAAACCAGGACGCCCTCTGGATAGGAGCGGTCAATGCCGGTCTTCAGTGTCAGCTTCGAGCTGAAAATTATTCCCGCCCGCTTAACACCAATTTTTACCAGCTAAAGCCCCTCAACTTGCCTCCTTCCTGGTGGAATGAAGGCAGCGGTTCAGTCCGGGTGGAAGAGGTGAAGGGTAAAGATAAAACCAGTAAAAAGGAAGTAGTTTTCAGCGCCTCGAGTGGCCCGCGGCAGCTCAAAAAAGGAGAGGTCCTTTATTTTAATTTTAATCTGCTCCTGACTCCGTTTAAACCCATAAATCCAGGCAAACATTTCTCCGAGCGCTATTATCACGCCTTTAAGCCGGTCTCAGAAATCGCCGCTACTGGAGCTAATATCATCAATGTTCATCATGCGACCGACATCAATCCTTTTATCAACTATCCCTTCCTTCGCCCCGAGAAGATGAAAGCTTATATTGATGAAGCTCACCGTCAGGGCCTCAGAGTTAAAATTTATTACACCATTCGAGAACTCTCCAACCGGGCGAGTGAGCTCTTCGCCCTGGAGAGCCTTAATCATGAGATCTTTACCCCTGGTCAGGGCGGAGGTTATTCCTGGCTTCAGGAGCATCTTCACTCCGGTTATATCGCCGGCTGGTTTGTTCCGGAGCTTAAAGATGCGGCTATTATCAATAGCGGCATGTCGCGCTGGCACAACTACTACATTGAAGGGCTGGCCTGGCTGGCCAAAAATGTCGGGATAGACGGCCTCTACATTGATGATGTCGCTTTCGACCGGGTGACAATGAAAAGGGTGCGTAAGGTGCTTGAAGCCTACCGCCCCACTGCCCTGATTGACCTGCATTCGGCTAATCAATACAACCCGCGTGATGGCTATGCTTCGAGTGCTAATCTTTATCTGGAACATTTCCCCTATCTGGACCGGCTGTGGTTTGGCGAATACTTTGATTACAACAGCCAGCCTGACTACTGGCTGGTGGAGATGTCGGGAATACCATTTGGACTGATGGGCGAAATGCTGGAGAAAGGTGGCAATCCCTGGCGAGGAATGATTTATGGAATGACGGCCAGACTGCCCTGGGCTGGTGACCCGAGACCGTTGTGGAAAGCCTGGGACGATTTCGGGTTAAGTCAAGCCGAGATGATTGGCTACTGGTCACCCAGCTGCCCGGTCAAAACCAGTGAGCCGCAGGTGCTGGCCACTGTCTACCGCCAGAAAGGAAAAGCCATGGTCGCCCTGGCCAGCTGGGCAGACCAGCCCGAAAATTGCCGTCTGCTGGTTGACTGGAAGAAGCTTGGTCTCAACCCGCAGAAAGTGATCATCGAGGCCCCGGCCATTGAGAATTTTCAGCCAGCCAGAACTTTTAAGCCAGGCGAAGAGATTCCTGTTGAGCCAGGCCAGGGCTGGCTGTTGATTTTTAAAACCAGTCAGTCAGATTAATAGCTGGCGTCCGCCCAGCAGGACTTTGCCTTCTGGTACACTTGACAGATGGCGGAGCGGATAATCATCTGGACTTAGACAAACCCAATTCAGGCTTATAGCCTTTTAATTCAAGAAATTCTAACAATATCTCGATGACGTTTAATTTTTCCCTCGATCGCGTTTTACCCCAATTACAGGTGGCTTCTATCCGCCGCGTCGAGGCCAGAACACCTTATCTTTCAGGCTCTCGGGACACTATCTATTAAGCTGAATGAGAGGCTAACTTGACATGACAGGTCTTAAAAGCATAGTCTAGCCTCTGATATTTTTTATTATCGATATCAAAACAGACAATGATTATAGGTTTAGAAAGCCGGAAGGCGGCTGGCCAACCTGGCCGGCTCTAAAGGTCCAGACCTGATATTTGATTTTGTCCAGATAAGCAACATTTAAAGTAATTTTAAAGATAAAAAGGTCCTGAGGCTCAGAGGAGCCAAAGACTTTATCACCGATAGAGAATAGAGAAAGGAGCTTTAATATGTTCTTTCGTCAAAAACATTATCAGCGGTTAGCTTTTGTTTTTTCCATATTTTTAATGGTTTTAAGCTTGACTGCCGTTTTGAGCCAGCCAGCGCAGGCCCAGTCCCCGATTAAATTTGATGATTTTTTCCTCGATAAAGCCATGCGTATTAATTTCTATATGGTTGGTAATGCCCGGGAAGAAGAAATAATTATTCAGGATATTTATCAGGAAAATATCTGGCCGGAAAGCAAGGTCAATCTGACCAATCCCTTTAACTATGGCCATTATTTTCTCAAAGTTTATGAAGTGGCTTCCAACCAGCTAATCTATGCTAAGGGTTTTGACTGCCAGTTTGGTGAATATAAAACAACCACACCTGCCCTCAACGGGGTAAAAAAAGTTTTCCAGCGAGCGGTCAGAATTCCCTGGCCGAAGCGACCGGTCAAGGTCGTTCTGGAAGCCCGGGACAGGCAGAATCTTCTCCATCCGCTGGCAGTGGAATCAATCGATCCCGAGGATTATCACCTGCTCAAAGAAACCACAGGAAGAGACTATACTTTCGAGGTGGTAAAAAACGGTGAGCCTTCTCAGAAAGTAGATCTGGCTTTTCTGGCTGAAGGTTATACGGCTGATGACCGGGATAAATTTGTAGCCGATGTCAAAAGATTTTCTGGCTTTCTGTTCGAAAAAGAACCCTATAAGAGCAATCAGAATAAATTCAATATTTACGGCGTTTTCTGCCCTTCGCTCGAAAGAGGTATGGATGAACCCAGGCAAAAAGCTTATAAAAACACTGCCCTTAAAGCCTCTTTCAATGCCTTCGATCTTGATCGCTATATGCTGACCGAAGAAGGTTTCGCCCTGAGAGAAATGGCTGCCCAGGTTCCCTGTGACGCTATCGTCGTCCTGGTCAACAGTACCAGATATGGCGGCGGCGGAATTTATAACGACTACTGCATAACGACTGTTGATCACCAGGCCAGTCTGGGTGTTTTTATCCATGAATTTGGACACAGCTTTGCCGGGCTGGCTGATGAATATTACACTTCCGACGTGGCTTACAACGACTTTTACCCGGCCGGGGTTGAACCACTCGAACCAAATATCACTGCCCTGCTCGACCCCGAGAACCTAAAATGGAAGGACCTTCTCTCGCCTGGAATTAAAATCCCAACTGACTATGGCAAAGACGAGATAGAAAAACTGCAAGCTGAGATGAGAGCCAACTTCCAGGAAATGCAAAAGGCGCTAGAAGAGGCTAAGAAGAAAAACTTAAAAGAAGCTGAAATAAAAAAGATCCAGGCTCAGTTCCAGGAAAAAAACAAACCAATTATGGCGAAGATTCAGGCTATCCGCGAAAAATATAAAGACCTGGAAGATAAAGTTGGCGCCTTTGAAGGTGCTGGCTATGCTTCTAAAGGCCTTTATCGCCCTCAGATGTATTGTGTGATGATTTCCAGTCCGAAGATGGAATTCTGCCGGGTCTGCCAGCGAGCCATCCAGCAGATGATTGATTACTATTCCAGGTAAGTATGCTTTGGACAGGAAAGAGACGAGACAAGTCCGATCAGAATCCAGAATAATAGATGATTCTCAAGCGAAAATGACGAACTGAAGACGTGAAACCAAAAGCTGAACTACTCTGATTGTCGGATTTATTATTTTGGTTATTGGGGGCCAGGAGACTGGCTGACTATTAAAGCCTGGTAGCTATCATCTTCCTGTTAATCGGAGCCAGCCTGCTTTATCCAGACTCGACCGGGGAGACAATTGCCCTATCATTATCCTGACAAGCGACGACTGCTATTGGCTATTTGCTGGTCACCTGAGGAATTTATCTTCTGCATTTTCTCAACCGTCACTGATTCATATTCTGGACTGCCTGTTATTGCGGGGATTCATCTCTATGTTTGGTGAGATCTGCCCCCATTACTATGGCTTCTATCTCCGTATCAGAAGCCGATAGCCAGATCAAAACAAATAGTCTAGAAAGCCTGGAGCAGGTCTGAACTTTGATCAAGCCAATTTCAGGACAAACCACCCTGAGAGATATTTAATAAGGTGGGCTGAGAAAAAAGGCTGATAAGCCTTGACAAAATATTATAATCAGTATAAATTTATATTGAATCTAATATTATAGCGGTTCTAAAAAATGAGCAAGCGACTTAAAATGAAAGATGAATGGGGCGAGGCCTGGAGCCTCGACCAGATTAGAGATTTTCTCCTCAGCCACGGTATCAGGCCTTCTTTCCATCGGCTGAAAATTTTCGAGTACCTGGTTAACAGGCGAACCCACCCCACTGCCGACGAGATTTATGAGGTTTTAAAAAATGAAGTGCCAGCTATTTCCAGAGGAACTGTTTACAATACTGTGCGGCTTTTCCTCAGCAAAGGTCTCGTCCAGCCTTTGAGCATCGAAAAAAATGAATCCCGTTATGATGCCAATCTGACCTGGCACGGACATTTTAAATGTCTGGCCTGTGGTCAGATTAATGACGTCGAAATTGAGGACCTGAAGCTGGCCCATCTGGACGGCTATCAAGTCCTGGAAAAGCATCTCGACCTGAAGGGCCTTTGTCCTTCTTGTTCAGAAAAGAATAAAATTTATAAACAGGAGGGTCTACATGACTGAGAAGTATGCTATTTACAAATGTCTCAAATGTGGCAACATCGTTGAGATTCTGCACGAAGGCGTGTGCACACCGGTTTGCTGTGACCAGGAAATGACGCTGTTGGAAGCCAGAACGGCTGATACAACCCAGGAAAAACATGTTCCTTACATCGAAAAAGTAGCTGGCGGTTATCTGGTCAAAGTCGGTCAGATGGTAGCTCATCCGATGGAAGAAAAGCATTATATCGAATGGATTGAGCTCATTGCCGATGGCAAAGTCTACCGCCAGGAACTCAAACCCGGTGATAAGCCGGAAGCCTTCTTCCCCATCACCGCCGCCAAAGTCTGGGCTCGGGAATACTGCAATATCCACCTTCTCTGGGAAAACAAAAATTAGGTAACTTAAACCAAGCCCGGCTAAAAAATGAAAGAATGTTCAGTTGACGACACCAAGGCCAACACTGAGCTCTCATCTGGTGTCCGTAGTGGAAGGAGACTCAGCGGGAAGAACCGGCGGGACTGGTCCCCCGGTTGGAGAGTAGAAGTGGCCTAAGTGAAGTGGCCTCAGTACCGACTCTAAACTGATATTTTATTGACTGCTTTTTCCATAAAAAAATTTATTAAGGAGGTAACTCATGGAAAACAATGAATCAAAAGGCATGCTTTTAATCGGTGACAGGTTCCCCGAAATGGAAGTCCAGACGACTCATGGGAAAAAGTCACTGCCCAAAGACTATGCCGGCAAATGGCTGGTCTTATTCAGCCATCCAGGTGATTTTACACCGGTCTGCACAACTGAATTCGTTTCTTTCGCCAAGAACTATGATAAGTTCAAAAAGCTGAATGCTGAACTTCTTGGCCTGTCTGTGGATCAGATTGCTGCTCACCTGAAATGGGTCGAGTGGATTGAAAACACACTTAAAGTCGAGATACCATTCCCGGTTATTGCTGATGACCTGGGCAGAATTTCCATGAAAATCGGCATGATCCATCCAGGCAGCGGACCGAGGACAGTGAGAGCGGTCTTCTTTATTGATCCTGAAGGAATCGTCCGCCTGATTCTCTATTACCCTGCTGAGCTGGGCCGTAATGTCTCTGAAATCCTCAGAATTCTCGAAGCTTTCCAGGTCTCCGATAAGTACGGGGTGGCCATGCCAGCTAACTGGCCGGATAACGAGCTGATGAAAGACCATGTCATCATCCCCGCTCCATCTGATGTTAAAGGTGCTAAAGAGCGCAAGAATCAGCCCGATTGCTTCGACTGGTGGCTTTGCCATAAAAAGGTGTGAATAAGGGCAAAAGAAATAAGAAGAGGGGCGGCCTTCCCGCCCCTTTTTTATTTTAGCTATCACGCCTGTCGGCGGCCATGTTTTCCGCTCTCCGAATAGCCGTTTTCGACTGTGCTTTCCTCGACGGTTAGATATCTGCCATCAACAGCCAGACTGAACATCCTGCTTATTTTTTGTGCCCTCAGTTAAATAATTCTTTTTCCGGCAGAAGACACGGCCAGAGTCAGCCGGCTCGAAATCTTTTCCTCCTTTTCTGGCTCCTTTCTGCAATCTGTCTTCGAATCATACTGGACAAAAATAATCTTGGTGAGAATTCTATCACCTGATGGCCGATCACCTTCACTTAAATTTCACCCAGCGCCACCAGCCAGCTGGATAATAATAAGTCCTTATTGCTAAAATAAAATCAGTAAAAACTGGCCTGACCTCAGTTGATAAAAAGGAGAAAATCATGAGTTCCAGAACAATCAAACTTAATGAACCCGATCGGACGAGAGGTTTACCCGTCATGCAGGCACTGGCCGTCAGAGCCTCGGTTAACGACTGGTCGCCGGAAGAGTTAAGTCTTCAGGACCTGTCTGACCTCCTCTGGGCAGCTTTTGGCTTCAATCGCCCTGACCTCGGGAAAAGAACGGCGCCTTCTGCTCTGAATTCTCAGGACATTGATCTTTATGTTTTCCGGCGGGACGCTGTCTATCTTTATGATGCTCAGGCCCATAGCTTAAAGGAAGTGGTCAGCGGCGACTATCGTTCTTTATTTTTCCCTCCGCTCTCTTCCATTCCCGGGGCAGCCGGTAAGCTGCCTGTCAGTTCGCCCCAGGTGCCAGAAGAGCAGACTATGCCTCCGGTTATCATTCTTCTGGTTTCTGACCTTTCGCGTTTCCCATTTGGCGATGATAATTTTAGAAGCGAGGTGTCATTAATTGATACGGGCCTGGTCTCAGAGAATATTTCTATTTTCTGCGCCGCGGTTGGGCTGGGGACAAGACCGAGAGGCAACATGGAGAGGGAAAAAATAAGAGTCCTGCTCCGCCTCAAAGAAACGCAATTTCCTCGCCTCAATCACCCTGTCGGCTATAAAAAATTATAAGCGAAGAAACGGCGCAGAGAAGTTGAGAAGGGAGCAAAAGAGAAGAAGACACTCTGCGTGGCATAAAGCCGCCAGGAAAAAATGACGACTGGTAACCCGACGGCAACTGACTGAGGAAGAGCTGACAGACTCTAAACGATTGAAGTCTCCCTGAACTGCATGATGCTTTTGCAACTTTTTGATGCCGCCGTTGATTAAAATCGTAGACAGTTTTAAAATTGAACTCAGGAAAGGAGGAAATAGCATGGGCAAATCAATAGCTTTGAGGTCATCATTATTTCTTATGGTGCTCTTGCTTCTGGCACCACTTTTTGCCGCTGCTCAGAACCCAAAAACGATTAAACTTAACGAACCGAATAAAAAACGCGGCTTAACCGTTATGGAAGCTCTGGCAGTAAGAGCCTCAGCGACCGAGTGGACCACTCAGGATTTAAGTGCCCAGGACCTGTCTGATTTGCTGTGGGCAGCCAACGGCATCAATCGTCCGGAAAACGGAAAACGCACAGCTCCATCGGCCATGAACGCTCAAGATGTTGATATCTATGTTTTCATGAAAGACGGTGTTTACCTTTATGAGGCCAAAAGCCACAGCCTGGTAGAGGTGGTAGCCGGTGACCAGCGGTCGCTGTTCTTCCAGCCAAGGCCACCACGGCCAGCCGGTCCGGGACAACCAGGACAACCAGGTCAGCAGCCACCAAAGCCGGGAGAACGCGGCCAGCAGCCACCGACCCCACCGGCTGGAGCTCCCCGTCCGCAAGAACAGATGACCATGGCACCGGTAGTTCTTCTTCTGGTTTCCGATCTCTCCAGATTCAGGGGGGGCACCGATGATTTAAAAAAGGAATGGGCAGCTCTTGATACCGGTATTGTTTCGCAGAATATTTCTGTTTTTTGCGCAGGCGTTGGACTCAACACCAGGCCCAGGTCCGGTATGGACAGAGATAAAATCCGTGAGTTGCTCAAGCTAAAAGAGACACAGCTACCTCTTCTAAATCATCCGGTCAGTTACAAAAAGCAGTAAAGACTGACTGAGATTTTGCCTTTTCACAGCTTTAGCCCGAACTTAAAAACCAATATAAATATGAAAAAAATTTTTGTTGACTCCGCCTGATATCTAATATACCTTACTTTATAGATTTATTTTTCCGAAATTTCAGGAGGTGCCCGATGGCTAACGACCAAACTCCGGTCAGGCGGAGATCTTTATCAACTGGTTTCTGGCTGATTCTTATCTTAATTTTACTGGCAGTGGTTCTCTTAGTCTTTATTAACAATAAAACCAAATCACCTGCTGCCTCTGGTCTTTCATCCTTTCCACCGCCGATTGATCCGCAGAAAGTTCAGGATCAGGACGAGATGACCTGGGCTGATTACCGGCCACTCCCCGGCCTGAACTGGGCTGATCCGTCGCTCAAGCCAGAACGCGGTTTCAGGCTAGCCGTCGTCGCCGTTGATTTTCCCAACCAGCCTTTTGTCATCACCCGGGCCAAGGGCACCGACCCCTTCGGCAACCCACAGGTTGACCCCATACCAAGAGAACAAGTACCTCAATTCTACGCTGATTTTTTCACTAAATCGCTATCGATTAATCATGGCCTTGATATCCATCACTACTGGATGTGGCAATCGAGAGGCAAATTTGGCGTGACTCAGGTTGATACCTTTGGACCTTACCAGATGCCTAAACCTCACTGGTGGTACGGCCTCAATGAATACCGCCAGAATAAATATACCCCTGATGGCAGTGTAGCCACCGGACGCCTGGAAAAAGACTGTGACGAGCTGTGGATGCAGAGCGCTGGTCAGGATATCAGGAAAAATTATGATGCCATTTTAAGAATTTATGCTGGCTATGATGAAACCGGCGTCTGGATGGAATTTGGCCAGATGAAGTTTAAGAGCAAAGATGATATTCCGCCCGAATGGGGTAATCCCAATCCAGAGATGCCTCGTTGGGTTCCAACCCGTTATGTCGAATGGACCAGCTGGCTGGCCGGTTCACAACAGTGGGGGCTCTCCTCTATGCGCCAGGGAGAAAATTCCGGCACAATTGCCCACGAGCTGGGACACTTTGCTTTCCGTCTGCCCGACCTCAATAACAACCCTTATGTCCAGCCTTATCGACGGGCAGCTGTCGGGCCGTGGGACTTGATGGATAGAGCCTGTTTCAATGGCCCCGGAGGTCCTCACCAGCGCTGGGTGGTTCCACCCATAGCCGGCGGGGCCGGGCCTGCCGGATTGATGATAAAAGATAGAATGGCCTGCGACTTTATTCCAGAGGGCCAATTGCTGACACTCAGCCGCGAAGGACTGGCTAAATCCGGACTGGTGGTAGCCAGGGTCACCGCTCGGGAAGTTGATCCTGTGCCTGGCAGCTACACTGGCCTGAATATCCGGCTCGATGGTTCAGAGCCAGGCGATAGAACGCCATTTTCAGATCCGGCCACTGACCCCTTCTCCTCAGGCAATCCTGATTATAATTTTTATTCCCTGGAAGTTGTCCAGCGGATCGGCTTTGATTCTTTCTGCCCTGATAGTGGTGTTCTTCTGGCCAAAAATAGGGATAACCTCCGAGGTAATAATGGCGGTCCCAATGCCTTTAACAGCTATATCTGGGTCATAGATGCTCACCCGGAAGATATAAACGTAGTTGATTATGTCAGCCCATCTGGCGAAAAAGTTATGAGAACCATTGCTGACTACCGCCAGCTCAACGACGCTTTGTTCCACGCTGGCCTTAACTCAGGCAGCCAGTTTGAATATCAAGATGAACCAAACCGCCTCCATTTTTATGTTGTGTCTGTCGATCGAAATCGGGATGGAATTTTGACCTATACCCTGGCTATCAGGTCGCTGGATGGCTCGGGGCCACAGATAAGAGGCCTGGAGTTGACGCCGCTCTCAACCAGCATCAAGGCTACCTCAGGGCTGATTCCGGTAACTTTTTCGCTCAAAAATACAGGCCAGCCAGCTGAAGTCGATCCAAAGCTTCATCCCTCAGATGCTTCCGGCCATCTTAACTGTGATTTATACCGGCTGGAGGTCTCCATCAGCGGACAGGGCTGGCAAGTTCAGCTGCCAAATGCCCTGGCTTCTGTTGAGTTCGGTCAGACCTCAGATATAACTGTTTATGTTTTACCGTCGAAAGGCGCCTCAGGAGAAGCGACCGTAGTTTTAAAAGCAACATCTGAGAGCCAGCCGGATAAAACCGCCGAGGCCACGGTCAATCTGAGTCTTTAAAATTCAGCAGTCCGCCGGTCGACTGTAAATTATCAATCGGGCTGTAGTTTGCTATCTCGAGTTGGTCTGGCTCCCAGCCAGCCGAAGATGGAGGGGGTGGGTTTTGCATTTCTTCCAAGCTCCTATCCGCAGGCTGGCCTCTTTTGACATAGTTCCTGGTATCATTTATACTTACAAGACTTATTGAGCGACCTTGGTCCTTGTCCTTTAGCCCGATTTCAGGTCCGGGACAAGGCAGAAGATAGCTTTATATAAAAAGCTAACTGAGGTTAAAAACTAAATTTAACTTGTTCGACAGCCGATCAGAAACCAATGGAAAATAACAATTCCAACAAAACCGAAGGCAAGAGCCGGAAAAAAAAGTTAGCCAGAATAAGTTTAACAGCCTTTGGTTTTTTACTGCTGGCCCTTCTTATCTGGCGGGCTGGACCACAGGTCGTCTGGGATAATATTGTCAAAGCTGGCTATTATCTGCCTCTGATTTGCTTAACGGCTCTATTATGGATGTTTCTTCAGGCTATCGCCTGGTCCATCGTCCAGGGGGCCTTCCAGAAAGTTCCAGTTATGACCCTTTTTCGGGCGAAAATCATAGCCGATGGCCTGGGGACACTGGTGCCAGTAGCAGCCAATATTGGCGGGGAGGCAGCCCGAGCAGTCATCATCAAACCTCATTCTCCTTTAAATGAGGGTATTCCTGGCATCGTTTTTGATAAAACCATTGAATATCTGGCTTCATTGGCTTATTTAGCGGTCGGGTTATTTCTGTCTTTAGTCTATCTTAAAATCCCTCAGAAACTGGAAATTTCCTCACTGGTGGCTCTGGGAGCGATCACCCTGGTTCTGATAATTATGATCATCCTGCAATTCAAAGGGGTCTATTCGATTATCGCTCGGCTGGCCGGTATTTCCCGCCGCAGCCGACGCTGGTTCGAGCAAAAGGAAGCCAGTCTTAGAGATTTTGACCGGAACATGCGCCTGATGTTCAGCCACTCCAAAACAGGTCTGCTGGTAGCTTTTCTGCTTCATTTTGTCGCTCGCTGTCTTGGAGCTCTGGAAATATACATAATTATCAGAGCGATGGGCTGGCCGGCCAGCCTGGTCAAAGTTGTTTTCATCTCAGTCTTTACAGTTATCATCAACACTGCCTTTTTTATTATCCCCGGTCAGTGGGGAGCAGCCGAAGGCGGAAGTTTGCTGGCTGCTGCCACTGTCGGTTATCCGCCAAACATCGGACTGAGCGTTGGGCTGATGAGGCGAGTCCGCAAAATCATCTTTGCTGTTCTGACTGTGATTCTGACCTCCGCCGGTAAAAAAAAAGAAAAATTAGCCACGGAGATTAATCATGCCAGATAATACTATCATTATGCTCCGCCCTGGTTCGGGCAAAAATATTCTTGGACTGCCAATTCTCCTCAGGGCAATTCTGACCTGTCATCAGGCCGGTTTGAAAACTTTTTATTTAATCGGTTCTGGCAGCCAGGAGGAGCTAAGACTGGTCGAAAGAGTAAAGAAAGACAGGCGTGTTCTACCTTTTTCTCATGACCTACACTATTTTCAGGCCGGAAGTCTTTCTTTTGAAGACAGAATGAAAACCCTGGAACTTTTTACCTGGTCAGATAGCTTTCTCCTGCTGGATGGCGAGGCGATTTTCGATCCTTTACTTCTGGAAGAACTAAAACTTTTTGAACCTCAGGAACGAGAAATCATAGTCTTTAAACCCTCAGCTGATAGTACCTCTGATTTCCGCTGGACAGGGTTAGCAGTTGGTGCAGGAAAAATCTTGCCTGAGCTTCTGACCGGTCTTCTTTCAGCTAAAGAAGAAGATGAATTATTGAGAGCTCTTTCCCCGACAACTACGGTTAGTTACCAGACTCTACCCACCGGGCATTTTTTTATTAAAGTAAATTCCAAACAGGCCGAGAAGGAAGCAACCAGACTCCTTCTGGCCACGGCCCGCAAACCGCAGGATGGCTTTATTGCCAAACACATCAACCGACCTATCTCGCTTTTCTTCAGCCAGAGACTGATAAGGCTGGGAGCCAGTCCCAACCTCCTTTCTTTTATAAATTTTCTGGTGGGTCTGGTTGGAGCCTGGCTGGCGGCGGTGGGCAGCGGTTACTGGAGCTTTTTTCTGGCCGGCTTGTGCTTTGAGCTGGCCAGCATTTTCGATGGCTGCGATGGCGAGGTCGCCCGCCTGACCTACACCGCCTCTGATAAGGGGGCTCAGTCTGATGTCATCCTCGATGCCTCGAGCTACGTTATTTTCTTCAGCTGCCTGGACCTGGGACTTTATCGTCTAAAACAGGATGGTAGTTATCTTACTCTTATGGTTATCTTTCTTCTTTCTGCTGCCTGGTATTATTATAATCTGGCTCGCTATACACGTAGCTCCGGTATCGGCAAAAAAATTTTCCTGGTAGCCAAAGAGATCGAAGCCAGGCCTGAAAAAGAAAAAAAACTGAGTTTTATAGATAAAGTGGCAGCCAGGCTGGCCTTTGCTGTCCGCCGCGATTTTTTTGCCACTCTGGTCTTTGTCCTTCTGGCCCTGAAGCAGGCTTCTGTTCTCGTTTATATCATAAGCTTTGGCTGGCTCGCAGAATCAGTTTATTTCCACTTTTATGTTCAGAAAAAACTGGTAGAGCAGTCCGCCTGAACAAATCAGATAGCCTGCTCGTAGCAATTTATGCTACTAAGCTAATAATAATTAAGGACGGTTTAAGCCAATGAAGATACTTCATGTTTTGACCTCCTTTGAGCCGGCCTGGGCAGTCGGTGGCTCAATCACCGCTCACAGCAATCTCTGCCATGCTTTACAACGCCTGGGTCACGAAGTGACAGTTTACGCCAGTAACGCTGATGGCCTGGGCGGCCAGCTGGATGTCCCTCTGAAGCAGCCGGTTGACCTGGATGGCCTGACGGTCTGGTATTTTCCCTATGAACTGGGCCGGGTCCGCGCTTTTTATTCCAGAAGTCTTCTCCACCATCTAAAAAAAACCGCCAGGAATTTTGAGGTCGTTCATCTGGCCGGCCTGTGGCAATATTTGTGCGTAGCAGCTTCCTCCATTGTAAAAAAACAGGGGCTTCCTTCCATTATTACGCCACACTCGAGTCTGATGGCCGCTTCCTTTTACGGAGTTGGCTCGCTCCGGACAAAAAAAATTTACTGGAACTTATTTGGTAAAAAAGCCATCAACAAGGCCACTGCCGTTCATTTTTTAAGCGAGGGAGAACGACAGGATTCTGAGGCTTTTACCAGCGGCGCAGCGAGTTTTATTGTCCCCAATGGCATTTTTACCGAACGCTATGAAAGAAACGAAACGCTCCGGGCCGAGCTTAGAAAAAAACTAAATCTACCCGCTGGAGCTCTGGTCATGCTCTTCCTGGGCAGACTCCATCCCAAAAAACAAATTGATTTAATAATCAAAGCTCTGCCGGCCGTTTTAAAACACCGGCCAGACGTTTTTCTGTTGCTGGTTGGCCCACCGGGTAAAGAAGAATATGTCCGGAATTTAAAAAATCTCATCTCGAGTCTTGGTCTCGAAAAACAGGTTATCTGGGTCGGGCTCATTAACCACCAGGAAACGCCTGCTTATTATTCGGCTTCAGATCTCATGGTTCTGCCCAGTCTGGCCGAAGGAGTTAGCATGGCTCTGACCGAAGCGATGGCAGCTTCCCTGCCCCTTCTTATTACCAATCGGGTCGCTAATTGGGTCGAAATTGAACAGGACGGAGCAGGATTGGTGGTTGAACCGGTGGCCCCCGAGGTGGAAAAAGCACTGGTCAGGCTGGTCACAGACCCGGCTCTTCTGGCCACACTGTCCGGACAGGCCAGGGAATCAGCCAGAAAACGCTACGACATTAGCCAGGTAGCGCCTTTAATGCTCAGAGCTTACCAGGATGTAATCAGCGGAGAAAGAAGCCCCGAACTTCACTGGCAGCAAAAAAGCTGAGATTGACCCCGCTAGTGCCTGTTAACTGACCTGCTAAAAAATATAGCGACCGTTTTTATATTAATTACTTAAGGTTCAATTTTGGTGCCCAGCACTTCCAGGAACTTCCGCATCCACTCAGGATGTCCGGGCCAGGCGGCAGCAGTCACCAGATTGCCATCCACATGAGCGTTGGACAGGCTGTCGTTGAGCTCGCCCCATTTAGCTCCGGCTCTGATCACATCCGGTTTTAAGGCCGGATAAGCGGTGCAAAGTTTACCCTTAAGGACATCGGCCGCCACCAGCACCTGCGGACCATGACAGATGGCTGCTATCGGCTTGTTCTTTTCAGCAAAGTGCCTGACGATCGAAATCACTTTTTCATTCAAACGGATGTACTCCGGAGCACGTCCTCCGGGGATGACCAGCGCATCATAGTTTCCGGGGTCAACTTCATCAAAGGTCGCGGTCAGGACAAAATTATGGCCTGGCTTTTCACTGTAGGTTTGATCGCCGATAAAATCATGGACAGCCGTTTTGACCGCCTCGCCTTTTTTCTTGCCAGGGCAGACCGCATCAACCTGATGGCCGACCATGGTCAACATCTGGAAAGGAACCATGGCCTCATAATCCTCAACATAATCCCCAACCAGCATTAAAATCTTTTTGATACTCATTTTTTACCTCCTTATTGTAGCTATTTTTAGATTATCAATTTTAACTGAATCAGACAACAGCCATCTTCTTAACAGACATGAACTGAATTGAGATTAAGATTTTATAATTTTAAAAATTGCAAAGGTTTTTTCGTGATCTATGAGGCTCTAGCCCCGGCCTGAGAACTGGCCGGGCTGATTAGCTTTAGATAAAAAATAGAGAGATTTTCTTTTCTATAAACTGGCAAACACCAGTTAGAATGAAAGGAATTTAAGAACTTACAAAAATAAATGTTAATTATAGAAAGGAGACCGGGAATATCGCCAGCTGCTTGGGCAGGTCAGAGAGAACCACAGGGTTGTGGGCAAAGAAAGTCTTGATTACTGGGTTTTTGCTGAGTCTTCGCTACCCGGTTTCAAAGGATCGGGCTCATCCTGGTAAGAGTTGATGTTCAGAGATGCCTGAAAACTTTCAGAAAGCCAGGAAAACCAGGCTACCTCAGTTTTCGGAACTTGCTCAAAGAAAAATTTGATGGTGGAGCTGACCGGGCTCGAACCGGCGACCCCGTGACTGCCAGTCACGTACTCTCCCAACTGAGCTACAGCCCCACCGGGTATGTTTATAATACAGAAAACCATCTTTTCCGTCAAGAAGCTCGGCTGGGGAGAGAAAATCAGTGGGCATAAGCTATATTTTTTATTTTTTCCCCCATTCTTTCCCGGCCAGAGTATTTGCATATAGCTTTAACAATCAGGCTTCAGCTTGCCTTTTTCCACTTTGTTTTATCTAAATATTTAAGTTGACAAAAAAACTACCGGATTTAAGATATATTTTCTAAAGGTTTTTGGCTCCAATGAACAGTCTGAGAGGAAAATCCGGCAGAAACCACGGAAAATAAATGGCCTGTCTATTTTTTGTCTATAAATCTCAAATCTTCAGGCGGAAGGAGGCCCATGAACAAGCATTTTAAACAAAGGCAGCCAGCTTCAGTCCGGCCGCTGACCATGGTTTTTTTGATCCTGGTCCTGGTAGCCAGTTTGCTTAACCTGGCTCAGGCCGGTAGGGCGGAGGTCAAGCCAGCTTATGCTCTGGTTAATTGCCGGATATTTCCGGTAGCTCAGCCAGTCATAGAAAAAGGCACAATCGTCATCCGGGACGGTTTAATTGAGGCCGTCGGGCCAGCCGGGAAAATCCAGATTCCGGAAGATGCTCAACTGATCGAGGCCAGTGGTTTAAATGCTTATCCCGGTTTGATTTCTGCTCACACCAACCTCTTCCTTGAGACAAAGGAAGAGGCCCAGCCAGCCACCCCTGAAGACTATCTGCAAGCCTTCACCCAGTCAGCTGAACCAAAAGAATTTCCCTGGCTCCAGATCGTTGAAAAAATCAAGCCAAAAAAGCAGACAGTCGAAGCCTATCATCGAGCTGGCATTACGACGGTGGTCGTCGCTCCTCATGAGGGCATCTTTCAAGGACAGAGTGTTGTCCTCAATTTAAACAGCGACCAGGTAAGTGAGATGGTCCTGGCTCAGCCCTGGGCCCTCCATATCAATTTCACAACTGAAAGAGGTGTTTATCCTTCCAGCCCGATGGGTACCCTGGCTTACCTCAGACAGAAATTCTATGATACCCAGCACTATAGCCAGCATCTCCAAAAATACCGCCAGTCGCCTCAATTTTTAAAGAGGCCCGAATATGACCCCTTTATCGAAGCCCTTCTCCCCTTTGTCATTGACAAAAAGCCAATCGTTTTTCAGTGTAATAATCTCGAGGAAATAAAACGCGCCCTGAAACTCATCAAAGAATTCCAGTTGAAGGCTATTCTCACCGGCTGTAATGAAGCCTGGCGGGTCAGCCAGCAGCTCCAATCAGCCAGTATTCCCCTGCTGGTAACCCTCGACTTTCGACCACCGACCAGCAGCGTTTATGCGCAGCAGGGTCAGGCTATCAGGGAAAAAGCTGAAAAGGAAATTTATCCAGCCAATGCCTCTAACCTGGCTAAAGAAAAGATAAATTTCTCGCTGACCAGCTTCGGCCTGAATGATACCAACTTTGTAAAAAATCTCAGGGCCGCCATCAAGGCTGGTTTGCCGGTCGATCAAGCTCTGCGCGCTCTGACCATTGAACCAGCTCGCACCCTGGGTCTCGACAAACAGCTTGGCTCTCTCGAACCGGGTAAAATCGCCAACCTCATCCTGACCAAAGGCGAGCTATTCGCTGAAAAAACCAGTGTAGTTAAAGTCATGGTTGATGGGACTTTATTCACTTATGAGGAGAAAGGCCAATGAGAGAAAAAATGAAGAAGACCGGCCTGATTATTTCCCTTTTAATTTTCTTTCTGTCCTCAGCCAGCTGGCTTCTGGCTGGTGGCGACCTCTTGATTAAAAATGCCACTATTTTGACCGTCACCGGCAGCACTATTCCCAATGGCGATGTTCTGGTTATCAACGGGGTAATAAAGCAAATCGGTCAGAATCTCACCGCCCCGGCCGGAGTCAGAATTATTGAAGCTAACGGCAGATATCTGATGCCGGGCATCATAGATACCCATACTCACATCGCTCTTTCCGGCACCAATGAAGGCACTGATGCCGTCACGCCGGAAGTTACCATGGCCGAAGTGGTCAACGCCGATGATACTTCGATTTTTACCGCTCTGTCCGGAGGTGTGACCATGGTTCACACCATGCACGGCAGCGCCAATGTCATTGGCGGGACCAATGTTGTGCTGAAGCTCAAATGGGGTAAACCTTCGGAAGAATTAATTGTCAAAGAAGCTTACCCCACTCTTAAATTTGCCCTGGGCGAAAATGTCAAACAATCCAACCGGACTCTGCTTCCTGGTCGGCCGCAGCGCTACCCGGCGACCCGCATGGGGGCTAATGCTCTGATCAGAAGCGAATTAATGCAGGCGAAAGACTATATGGCTGCCTGGGACCGCTATGAGCAGCTTAAAAAATCCAAAAACCCGCCGGCCAATCTCCTTCCTCCCAGAAAAGACCTCAGATTGGAGGCCCTGGCTGATCTTCTCCGCGGTAAGCTCGTCGCTCGCTGTCATGCCTATGTTGCGCCAGAAATGATCGAGTTTTTAAACCTGTCCAGAGAGTTTGGTTTCAAAATAGGAGCTTTTGAGCATGCCTGGGAAGCTTACAAAATAACCAACGAGCTAAAAGCAGCCGGCGTCGGGATCTCGGTCTTTATTGATAGCTGGGCTTATAAAATGGAAGCAGCTGAGGGCATAGCCTATAACGCCGCTTACTGCGCCAAAAAGGGTATCCTCGTTTCGATCAACTCCGATAGTGGCGAGCGAATCAGAAGGCTATTTAATGAAGCTGGAAAGGCAGTTAAATACGGATTAACGCAGGACGAAGCCCTGAAACTTATCACCATCAATGCGGCTAAACAGCTTGGCGTTGACCGCCTGGTAGGAAGCATTGAGGTTGGCAAACAGGCTGATCTGGCCCTCTTCAGCCAGCACCCAATGAGTGCCTACACCCGCTGTGAAATGACAATTATCGAAGGTGACGTTTACTTTGATCGGGAGGCGCTTCTCAAAGAACGGGCTGCGGCTTCCACCAAAGAAGGAGGCCTGTCATGAAGATAAAAAACATGAACGTAAACAGGATGAAACCTGCTTTGTTAAAAAATAAAAATCAGCTGGTCTTGATAGCAGCGCTGCTTGGTCTGACTCTACTGAGTATTTATTCTTTCTCTTTTCCAGCTGCTGCTCAGACCGAAGATAAGACGGAAGTCATAGCCATTGTTGGAGCCAAAATAGTTCCGGTCACCGGGCCGGTCATTGACTCCGGCTCGATTCTAATCAAAGACGGCAAAATAGTTGATCTCGGTGCCAATATTTCCATTCCTTCTGGAGCCAAGGTCATCGAAGCCAGGGGTCTCACTGCTTACCCGGGGATGATTGATAGTTATTCCTGGCTTGGCCTGGAAGAAATTAGCGGTGTCCGGGCAACAGTTGATAATCGTGAAACAGGCCGGATTAATCCCCAGGTCAAAGCCATTGAAGCCCTCCGCTATGATTCAATGCACATCCCGATCGCCCGGGCCAACGGCATTGTAGCGGCAGTGGTTGCCCCCAGCGGTGGTCTGATTTCGGGTCAAAGCACCCTGGTCAAACTGGATGGCTGGACCAACCGGGAAATGGTCATCAAAGAATCGCTGGCCATGATCATTGAACTTCCCTCCCTGAGAAGAGGCCGAAGCGAGTTTGCCGGCTTCAGAGGCCAGCAGCCTCAGATCACTACCGAGAAAACCCTGGATGAACTCCGCCAAATTTTCGAGAAGGCCCGGATGTACGAGAAAAGAAGAGAAGCAGCCCGCAAAAATCTCCTTCTCCCACCACCAGACTTCGATGAGTCCAGCCATTTTCTCTTACCGGTGGTTAAAAGCGAATTGCCGGTCATTTTCTCTGTTCATGGCGATAAAGACATCCTCCAGACCATTAAATTTGTCAAGGAAGAAAAGATAAGAGCCATTTTTTATGGGGTTGAGCAGGGTTTTAAGGTCGCCAAAGAAATAAAAGAAGCAGGCATCCCCTGCCTTATCGGCTCTCTGTATAGCCTGCCGCCTGTCTGGGAAGATGGCTATGATGCCCTGTTCATAAACCCTGGTATCCTCAATCAGGCCGGGGTCAAAATTGCTTTTTCCTCCTCCAGTGCCAGCGCCGCCAAGGATCTGCCCTATCATGCAGCCAAAGCAGCCGCCTTTGGACTCAAACCAGAAGAAGCACTGAAAGCAGTGACCATTTACCCGGCAGAAATCTTTGGTGTGGACAAATTGCTGGGCAGCCTCGAACCAGGCAAAACCGCCAGTATTGTGCTGGCTGACGGAGACCTGCTCGAACTCGGAACAAAAATTCAGAAAGTTTTTATTGATGGAAAAGAAGTCTCCCTTGAGAATCGTTATACCGAGCTCCTTAAAAAATTCGAACAAAGGGAAGCAAATAAATAGGTAAGTAAATAGAAAAACAGAAAGCAGGCGGAGTGAGACATGGAGGACCAGGTGGCAGAGTTTCTGGTCGGACTTGATCTCGGCGTTCAGTCAGTGAAGCTGGCCATTCTGGATAATCACCATCAGCTGATCAAAAAAGACCTGGAACCGGTTAAAGGTCAGCTTCAGCAGGCCCTGAATATTCTCCTTGATAGAAATTTTATCCCGGACGCAGATGATAAATTCTATCTAGCCGTGACTGGAGCTGGCCAGAATAGTTTTATCTTTCCCGAAAACGTTATCAAGGTCAATGAAATTTCGGCTCTGGCTTATGGCTCGAGCCTGATTTTCCCTCAGGCCAGATCTGTTTTTGATATCGGGGCAGAAAGTGCGCGCTGGGTGGAAATCAAGCCCGGTTCATCACAGGAACCATTTCCTGAAATAATCGATTTCTCACTCAATGAAAGATGCGCTGCTGGCACCGGTCTTTTCCTGGAAAAACAAGCCTATCGCTTGAATCTGACCATAGAGGAATTCTCGGCTCTGGCTGCCCGGGCCAGGAAAGGAGCACCGGTGGCCGGTCGCTGCAGTGTCTTTGCTAAATCAGATATGATCCATCTCCAGCAAAAAGGCGTACCGGTGGAAGAGATTGCCTATGGAGTTTGCCTGGCTCTGGTCAGATCAGTTACTTCTTCTCTCCTTAAAAGCAAATCCTGCCCCCTGCCTGTTGTTCTGGCCGGGAACACGATCAGAAATCAGGGTCTTATTCGGGCCTTTGAGCAGATCCTCAAAATAAAAAAAGGTGAACTTATTTATTCTGATCTGTCACCTTACCTGACTGCTATCGGCGGAGCCATTCTGGCCGAAATTAAAAAACAAGAAAGTAAACCTATCTCAGCTGCTACTTTTCGGGAGAAAATCAGGCCGCGGGTGGAAATGAAGGTTTCCAATCTCCAGCCGCTGGGTGAATTATCCGCCGTCCCGGATACTGAACCTGACCAGGTGTTTACTACCCCAGTCAAAGGTTATCTTGGGATTGACGTTGGCTCGGTCAGTACCAATCTGGTGGTCATGGCTGAAAATGCTGAAATACTGAGTGGTGTATATCTTCCCACTAGAGGGCAACCCCTGGAGGTGATTAAGGAAGGTCTGTCCACTATTTTATCAAGATTTCATGGCGGTCTTGAAATCCTCGGTATCGGAACTACCGGCAGCGGCCGCTACTTAGCCGGGCGCCTCATCAAAGCCGATATCATTAAAAATGAAATCACCTGCCAGATGAAAAGTGCTGTCCATTATTTTCCTGAGGTTG